>Ga0066836_10000098_pt1 | contig 33197 bp, 38 predicted proteins | sample ETNtaG_18_FD_71568 | JGI IMG/M metagenome (GOLD analysis project Ga0066836, IMG submission 71568) | Marine microbial and viral communities from oxygen minimum zone, Eastern Pacific Ocean - ETNP201302SV91 | ecosystem: Environmental > Aquatic > Marine > Oceanic | place: Pacific Ocean: Eastern... | reverse complement strand
CCGCCGTAAGCTCCCATGGGAAGTCCGCCACCTATTACTTTCCCGAAACACCAGAGGTCAGGCTGGACATTAAACCATTGCGATGCGCCTCCCATAGCGAGTCTAAATCCAGTAATTACCTCATCAAAGATTAGTAGTATGCCATGCCTATCACACTCTGTTCGTAAATCTTGTAAGAAATTTTCTTTAGGAGGTACCACGCCCATATTTGCGGGAAGGGGTTCAAGTATTAATGCTGCAATTGAGTCATCAAATACGGGCATTTCGTTCCAAGGGGTGACGATCGTATCGGCAACAGCACTTGCAGGAACTCCCGCGGACCCTGAAATACCTTGGTTCGCCACACCACTTCCTCCGGCAGCTAAAAGGCTGTCGGCATGACCGTGATAGTGACCAGAAAACTTTATGATTTTGTCGCGTCCTGTTACTCCTCTTGCTAGCCGCACAGCAGTCATTGTCGCTTCTGTTCCACTTGATACGAGGCGTATCATTTCCACGCCGTCAACTCGTGAACAAATTTCTTCTGCGATCTCAATTTCTGCGAGAGTAGGAGCTCCATAAGTTGCTCCGCTACCTGAAGATTGCTGAACAGCATCAATAATTTGTGGATGCGAATGGCCGACAATTCCAGGGCCGTAGCTCATAACGTAATCAATGTATCTTTTCCCGTCACTATCCCAGACGTACGGTCCTTCTGCTCGGTCTACGAAATATGGTGTTCCTCCAACAGAACGAAAGGAGCGAACCGGAGAGTTGACACCACCCGGCATAACCAGTTTCGCCCGTTTAAAATATTCATCGCTCACAGGATTTTTGCAACTTCTTTCGCATGGTATGTCAAAATAAAATTCGCACCTGCTCGTTTTATCGCTGTCAGTTGTTCTAAGACGACTTGGTCACCATCAATCCAACCTTGTTGACTAGCTGCTTTGATCATCGCGTACTCCCCTGAAACATGGTAGGCAGCTATTGGTACATCAGTGATTTCACGAGCTTTGCTAATGATATCTAAATATGTGACTGCTGGTTTAACCATAATCATGTCGGCTCCTTCTGAAAGGTCAGCGCGTATTTCTGTCAGAGCTTCTCTCGCGTTACGCCAATCCTGTTGATATGATTTTCGGTCACTATTTTCTAAGGAAACATTAACGGCATCTCGAAAAGGTCCGTATAAACCTGATGCGTATTTTGCTGAATACGCAAGTATTGGCGTTTGTTGGTAATTCATTTCGTCCAAAGCTGCTCTGATTGCAGCGACCTGTCCGTCCATCATTCCACTCGGAGCAATAATATCCGCGCCGGCTTCGGCTTGGGATTGAGCTATTTTTTTATAAAGTTCCAGGGTTGCGTCATTGTCTATAGTTCCATCATCATTTACTACTCCACAGTGTCCATGATCTGTGTATTCATCAACACATAGATCGGCGATGACAACTATGTCTCCTCCTACAGTTTTCTTGCAGTCACGTATCGCCTCTTGGACAATGCCCTTAGGGTTCCATGATTCTGAACCAATAGGATCTTTTTTCTCAGGGATACCAAATAAGACAACCCCGGGAATACCTAATTCGCAGAGTTCTTCAATTTCCTTAACGAGGGATTCTCTTGAGTGTTGGAACACACCGGGAAGCGAATTGATTTCTTGCGGTTCTGTGATTCCTTCGCGTATGAATAATGGGGCAACGAGGTCGGCTTTACTTAAAGATGTCTCCGCCACTAATCGTCGGAGCGGAGAGGAATTTCTAAGTCTTCTGAGTCTGTGCTCTGGAAATGTCACTTTTCTAGTATATGAGTGACATCGTCAGGTCACGAAGGCCAGAGTAAGGATGCGGGAAACGTAAAGTATTATTTCCCTTATTTCTCTAGTAAACAATTAACAATTCCCTGGATATTACTTAATTTTGCTTCTAAATCTACGTGAAAGTTGAAGTCCCTAATGGCCTTAGTTGTTACTGGGCCGATAGAAATAATTTTGGGAGGCATATTCTCCACTCCATACATCGTAATGAAGTTCTCAATTGTTGACGGGGAAGTAAAGATAATGCAATCTGCTCCGATTTTTTGATTATCAAATGAATCGAATTGTTCAGGTATGCACGTTTGGTAAGCATGTACGACATCAACGGTCCATCCAGATTGACGGAGAGCAGTGGGTAGAAAATCTCTTGCTTTCGCTGCACATGGTAAAAGCACTCTCCCATTATCTTGGATATCAGGGAAAGCCTGTATCAATCCTTCAGCTAAGAAATCTTTTGGAATTAGATCGGCCTCAAATCCGTGCTCTTTCAACGTTTTTTCTGTTCCGGAACCTATAACTGCTATTTGTTTTTGATCTATTACTGTTCTGTCATTTATTTCTCGTAGAAATATTTCAGCCCCATTTGAAGAAGTCAGAATTATCCAGTCATATTCTTCCAACCTTTGAATGGATTCTCGCAAATCTTTACCGTCGTCATTTGGTGGTCGGATTTCGATGGTTGGTAAATGAAAGGTTTCAAAACCAGATTCGGTAAGTTTTTTTAATAGTGGTTTAGCTTGAGAAAGTGCGCGCGTAACGATGACCTTGGTTCGTTTTGGTTTTTCTTGCTTATTGTTTCTCATTAACTTTTTTTATGACCTTGCTTTAAGTAAGAATAAGGTGTTGATTTGTTTTAGCCAATTGAAACGAATCCAGCTTTGAATTCTGATTAGTGAATTTGTTCTTGTATCGCAGTTGCTGCCTCTAGCCCTAAGCGTTCTACGTCTGATCCTGTGCGATCATCAAAAATAACTTGCTTTGTTTCTAAGTTCCCTAGAAATGATCTAAGTCGGAACTTTCCTGCTTCAGTAGTTGCATGAGACGCCACTGGTTGCGTGCAATCTGCACCTATACGGGTAAGAAATTGTCGCTCAGCGTTGATATGTAAGCGCGACTCACGATGTTCGATTTGTTCCAAAGCTTCTTGCAATTCTCTGTCTTCGGTGAGGCATTCTAGTCCAATGGCTCCTTGCCCAACTTGAGGAATCATCGCGTTTGGTTCAAGAATATCAACAATATCGGGATTCAAATTAAGTCGTTTAAGTGCCGCTGAAGCCATCACAATTGCGTCAAAATTTTTTGCTTTAGTCAATCGAGTTTCTATATTTCCACGTAATTCATGGAAATTAAGATCTGGGCGTAAGGCAGATAACTGAGCTTTTCTTCGAACTGAACCAGTGGCGACATTTCCACTAGAAGGTAAATCATCTAATCTGCAACCAACTAAAGCATCACGTGGGTCACCTCGTTTGGGGACAGAAACGAGAGATAGACCTTCAACTGGTAGTGGCGGCAAATCTTTCAGAGAGTGCACGGCAAAGTTTGCTCGACCATCAAGAACAGCATGTTGAACTTCCTTAACGAAAACCCCTTGTCCTCCTATCGTATGCAAGGGACTACTTTGATCTAGGTCGCCGAACGTCTTTACTATAAGCGGTTCAACTTCTATTCCTAGGGGTTGAAGAAGCGCAGTAACATAACTTGTTTGCCAGAGGGCAAGTGGGCTTCCTCTTGTTGCGGCCCGTAACTTCATTCCCTCTACGTTACTAGAGATTAAAGAGTTCACGGAGAGCGTCAGCTAAACGTTCTCCACGTGGTGACCCAGAAGCCTCATTTAGTGAAACGGTTGGATCATGCAGTATTTTCCCAAGCATTCCTTGAGTCAGAGCTTCAATAGCATCTCTCTGTTCATCAGTGAACCCAGCAAGTCTTCCCTCAAACCTCTTTAATTCTATTTGGCGTATCTCTTCTACACTTTCACGGAATTCTGAAATCAGCGGAGCGACTTTTCGAGCTGACTGTTGTTCTAAAAATCTATTCACTTCTTCAAGAATAATTGTTTTAGCTTTTCCTATTGCTTCCTCTTTCCCAGCAAAAGGGGTTTTTGCATGAAATGACCAAAGAGCATCTATGTCTAGAAGCGTCACCCCATCTATAAGTGCTACGGAAGGGTCAACATCACGTGGTACGGCTATATCCACAATTAATAGTTCTCGGCCATTTCGAATGCTCATTATTTCCATTAATTGTGATTGGTTAAAAACGACTGAGCTAGCTGCAGTAGAACTAATCAAAACGTCAACTCTCTCAAGGCTTTTTTCTATTTCCTCAAATGGTATGGGCTGCCCATTAACCAAATCTGCTAACTCTTCAGCCCGGTCAAAACTTCTATTAGAGAAGTAGACATGTTCTGCTTCTGATTCGTTAAGGGATTTCGCTATTCCTTCCCCGATTTCTCCTGCACCTAATACAAGAATTTCTCGACTTTCAAAATTGTCAAGATATTGTTTTGCCATTTCAATGCATGTTTGGCTTACAGCTAGAGTGTTTTTGCTTATTGTTGTTTCAGTTCGCACTTTTTTTCCAACCTCAAGTGCTCGACGGAATGCCGAATTGACTACAGGACCACATGAGCCTTCTTCACGTGCATGTTCCCAAGCAATTTTTATCTGATGAACTACTTCGTTTTCTCCAACGATCGCAGAGTCAAGTCCACAAGTCACGGAAAAAAGATGCTGTATAGCTTCGTCCTCATAGTGAGCGTAGAGATAATCGTTAAATTCCTCAGGGGCTAGACGTGCAGTTTCTGCAAGGAAATCTCGGACTTCTTGATAAGCCCCATGGAATTTCTCCGCGTATACGTAGACTTCAGTCCGGTTGCAGGTTGAGAGGATGAGGGATTCACTGACGTTTCGGCGTGTAAGGACGTCACCCAATGCTTTCGGAAGAGCATCTTCTGATATCACGAAACGCTCAAAAAGTTCAAGCGGCATCGTTCGGTTATTTACTCCAATTACTACAAGAGACAAGCTGTGACAATCCTTGATTAGTTCTTCACCCGAATGGGCTATCTCTAGCATCGTTGACACGAAACATTCGTGCCAAACCAAACTAAACTGATTTTAATATGTAGAGATTTTTTTATTGTTTATCCAAACTTATCGTAGTTTTTTTAATCAACGTAGCTGAACAAAGAAAATTTATCGTGCCAAAAAAAAGAGTTGCAAGAGACTGGCGAACAGAATCACTCCGAGAAGAATAAAGACTGCGACTGAAGTTGCTTTTCTCATGATTTTTTTTTCAAGGTAATCGTCGTTGTAGTGCTTTCTTGAATTGCCCCATTCTCAATTTGTACCTGTTGCCCTTCGTCTAGTCGAAGTTCTTCTGCGACAGAACGTCCAAACATTGTGAGCGCAAGTAACCCAGTTGAATCTACGATGAGACCAATTTCTGATTCTGGGATCCCTTCAAAGGTTTTCGTTCGTCGAATTCCTCGAACATTCTCACCTACACGCATAAGCATGTGTTCACCAAAATCAGAAATATCATCTTCAGAAATGTTTAATTGAAGATTCCCAAAATGATCTTTCCATAGAATTTCAGCAAGAACCACATCTCCTTCTCTTGAAGAAACAGGTAATAACCCTGGGTGAAGTGATGGGAGGGAAATTGCAGTCCCAAAATCAGAGAGTTCCGTTCCATTACATAGGTGAGCTGCTACCGGAGCGAATATATCTCTTCCTGCAAAAGTTGCGGATAGAGAAGGTAAATGAAATTCTTGGTTATTCAATTCAACTGCCCGAGTTACCTCACCAACCATCGCAATAGCTGGAGCTAGAAGACCGTTGTCTGGTCCGATAAATATAGCTTCGCCATGATTTATTTCTACAGCTATTGCTCTTCTTCCTGATCCAACACCTGGGTCAACTATTGCAAGAACAATTCCTGGAAGTATGTATTGCGAAGCACGAGCTAACGCTAAGCTACCTGCTCTAACATCATGTGGTTTAATTCCGTGGGTAATATCAACAACTTTCGTACCTTGATTGATTGAATGAATAACAGACTTTACTACGCCAACAAATTCATCTTGATAGCCATAGTCGCTAAGGAAACTAATCGTTGAATATTGGGGAGCAGTCACGATTCAATTGTACCGCTGCTAATAATTCTTTGAGGTCGTTAATCAACCGGTCTGGTTGTAACGACTTGCTAGGAAAGAATTAATGTCTTCTTCTCTTATCCGGTATGATTTTCCAACTTGAACCGCTCGTAGATCTCCAGCCTTAATTAAACGGTAGACAGTCATGGAAGAAACCCTCATGAGATCCGCTACTTCACTTACAGTCATAAACTTTGGTAGCGGGGTTTTTTCATTCATCATAAAGTCCTAATTATCTCCTGAAGCGTCACCTTAGGCGCATATAAAGAAAGTGCAAATCGGATTGAGAATTGTGTGATTGCCCACTATTTAATTTCCTAGTTCTTTAGATCTCTCTGTCGCTTCAGTAATGGCCGCACCCATTATTTCCACAAATTGTTCGCTTTGAAGATACTCAATCGCAGCTGCGGTTGTTCCGTTAGGGGAAGTAACTGAAGCTCGAAGTTCGGACGGTGCGACTCCAGATTTTGAAAGGAGACTAGAAGCACCTAATAAAGTTTGCCTTGTTAATAGATCAGCAACACTTGGGTTGAGCCCATTTCTTATCCCAGCGGCAATCATCGCCTCAGCCAAAAGAAACAGATACGCTGGTCCGGAACCGCTAAGTCCGGTAACTGCATCAAGCGTATTCTCTTCCACTATGACTACTTCTCCCACAGCGGAAAGAATTGAACTCGCCTGGTCGAGGTCTTCTTTCGTCGCATTGGATCCAGGCGCAATTGCTGCCATACCTTCACCAATCATTGCAGGTGTATTGGGCATAACCCGAACAACCGATGTTCCTTCTGGCAAATGATCCTCAATTGACTTTGTTGTGATACCAGCGGCAATAGAAATTACTAATTTAGGTTTGATTTTATTAAGTTCATGACAGATCACAGTAACCATTTGGGGTTTTACTGCAAGCAAAAAATTTGTGCTTTCTAAAAGTTCAGCAGAAATTATTGTTTCCTTATATTTCTCTTGGAGTTCTTTTAAGCGGCCTTCATCAGGTTCAACAACTGATATATCTTCAGGTTCTGCCCATTTTGATTCAATAAGTCCTGCAAGTAATGCCTCTCCCATCTTCCCGCCACCTACTATTGAAAGCTTCTTTCCCATGGTCTAAAGCTAGTAGGTCCAAGATGCATGTGAGTACCTTTTCATATCATTATTGAAAAGGTACTTATTCATGAAACCTTGATGCGAAACCTATACGAAGTGCAGCTTTAAAACTAAGTTCAATAGCGGCATAAATACTTCCAATCATCCAATCAAGGTTCTCTTCTGATATCCAATGATTCTTTAGATCCCCTGAAAGATATAGGGCGTTTTCAGTTCCGATTGAAAATGAAATTCCATGAAGTTTTTGGTTTCTCCGGAGCAAATGCTCATAAAATTTTGCCTCATTTTCTTCAGGTGCCGGCATAACATATGTTTCAAAATGAAGAGTTCTTTGACCTGATGTCATTAGAAGCATGTAATTCTGTTTTTCCTCTCCCTGAATTCTTACATACCAACGGTTCTCTTCTTCGTCATAATCAACTGATTGGATAACTGAGATTTCATTCAAGCGACCTTGAAGCCACTCATCAATTTTATTTTTTAAGATGTTAAGTTCGTCGGGTGAACTAAATTCGTCGCTCATTGGGTCCTTACCGACAATCAACAAGTGCTGACGAAAGTATTGAAGCATAAATACCAATAAGGTCGTCAGCTGTTTTCCCCCACGAGAAATCTTTCGCATTTTCTGCTGCATTCATAGCAATTTCAGTTGAGAGTAATGGGTTTGAGAGAAGTTCATTGACTGCATTTTTATAGTCGGTAGGGTCCCAACCATCAACAAGAACCCCATTGTGTCCATGGTCTATTAGATCTTTTAACCCACCAACTGAGGCAGCGATGACTGGAGTCCCACAAGCTGCAGACTCTAAGGCTACAAGACCAAATGATTCGGATCGGCTTGGGACAAGGACTAGGTCAGAAGCACGGTAGTAGGTGCTCAAGATATGATGCGGTTGTGGCGGAACGAAAATAACTTGATTGTGAACTGGGAGTTCTTTCATTAACTCTCTAAGGCGTTGTTCATGTGAATATCCACCCGCACCACTTGCACCTCCAACAATAAGTAACGTTACTTCCCTGCCTTCTATTTCTTGAAGTGTTTTGATCGCTATATCAACTCCCTTTAGAGATTGCAGGCGGCCGACGTACATAAGAATTTGACCGTCAGGAAGTCCTAGAGCTGATCGTGCTGCATCTTGATTTCCTGGGGAAAAGAAAGCATGTTCTACTCCTAAAGGGACGATATGGATGCGTTCTATAGGCGCACCATAGAGTGACCGGAGTTGTTCCTTTTCCATCAAACTATTGGCGACAATTATTTCCGAACAACCGATAATTTCTTGTTCAGAAGTAATTCTTTCTTCCGGTTCAGGAAAACCGGTTTCCTTTTTCGCTTCACCAAGTGTGTGAAACGTTGTTACTAATGGGACATTCAGTTTATGTTTGAGACGGTGTCCAACGATTCCAGAAAGCCAATAATTGGCGTGAATTATGTCTATTGAGTTTCTTCTTTCAAGATCAGCCTCAACTCCCATTGTGAATTGGTCTACGACTTCAGGTAGTTTTTCTTTTGATAATTCATACTCGCCAGCTTCTATGTGTACGATCTCAACTCCTGGCTCGAGATGTACTTGTTCTGGAAGCGATGAATCCCATTTCCTAACGTAAATAGTGCATTGAACCCCTCTATGTGCCAACGCTGTAGCAACTTCGCGTATATACACGTTCATTCCTCCTGAGTCTCCTTTTCCAGGTTGAATCAAAGGAGACGTGTGCATTGAGATAATTGCTACATGTAGATCAGTTATATTGAGATTTTGGTTTTGTTCCGGAACTACGTAACTCCTTCTAGATCCCCCAGAAACTGGAGGTAGTAAGGCAATTTCATCTACTTCGGTTACTGCATCTTCCATGCCTGCTGGGTTACCATTAATCCATATGCGACATGTTGGAACTAGCGCTGCAAAATCACTGCCAAAATATCTTATTGCTTCAGAAATAACTCCATCAACAGTTTTGGATTCAAAAGATTTCTCGCTGGTTCCAGCTATTTCTCTAATGGATGCAAAAAGTCGTAGAGTTGCCACATATAAAGACTACCGGCTTAACCGATGACAAAATTACTTCTAGTACGACATGGGCAATCGGAGTGGAATGCCGTGGGAAAGTGGCAGGGGAAAGCTGATCCACCTCTTACCAAATTAGGGAGAGAACAAGCCTCTCTTGCTGCTTTAAAACTTCCTGATTTTAGCCTGCTTGCATGCTCGGATTTACAAAGAGCCCAACAGACGGCAGAGATTTTTGCAGAGTCAATTGGTTGGGATAAGAGCACAATTATCACTGAGCCGAAAGTTCAAGAAAGAGATGCAGGGGGATTCAGTGGGTTAACGAGAGATGAAATTGATAAAAAATTTCCTGGGTTTCTCGAGAACAACGTATGGCCTGATGACTGGGAATCTGATCAAAGTTTACTGAATCGTCTTTTGGAAGGTTTAAATGAGATTATCTCTACTTCAGACAATGATGGCAAGATTGTTGTAGTGACGCATGGAGGGTGCATCTACGCTCTTGAGAGTTTATGTGGAGTGCCTTACAGACGTATCTCTAATCTAGGAGGACGATGGTTTGACATAGAAGGTGAGAAAATACTTCTTGGTGATCGAGTTCACTTACTTACCGAAGAAGAAGAAACATTTCCCGATCAAATCTGATTTGATTCTGTACCTCCGGTGGGATTCGAACCCACGATCTTCGGATTAAAAGTCCGCTGCCTTACCAGGCTTGGCTACGGAGGCATTGTATTTAGAATTGCTAGACGGTGAGTCTACCGATTCTGAAATTAGTTTGATCAACAGTTTAGGTTAGTGGTTCGGTATAGGTTTACCTTTCTTGCGATTCTGCTTTTTTCTTATTTTGGGAGAGTTTCTTTTTGGAATAGAAATAGTTGCTCCGATTTTTTTATATTTCTACTAGGTTCTAAACTTCACCTCAGTTCCATACTCTCAATTCCTTAATATGACAATTTTGATTGACAAACCTATTTGGCTTTTTCGTGGTGAACGGTGGTCTCACCTTGTTAGTGATGTGAGTTATGAAGAACTCCATGATTTCGCCGGTGATTTGGGAATTCCTCGAACCGCATTTCAGGGCGACCATTATGATATTCCTGAACGAATTTGGTTAAAGGCAGTTGAATTAGGGGCGATCCACACTGACCCAAGAGAACTGGTTCGAAGATTAAGAAATTCTGGCCTGCGTAAAAGACAATAAGATCTATTTACTAGATTGTAAGCCTCAAGATATTAAGGTATTACTCATGAGAGACTCATAGATATGGAAAATAGTGATCAAGTTCAGTTGATACTCCCAACTTCTCCTACGTATGAGAAGGTAGCGCAAACTACCATCGCTCATCTTGGCATAAGAAGTGGTTTTTCCTTGAAAGAAATAGAGGACCTTAGGTCGGTCATGAAGGAAACTACAAATCTATTTCTTTCAACTCGTCAATGGGAGAATCCACTTCACCTTAACTACCAGTTCTCTCAGAGAAGAATGCAAGTAACTGTCGCTTCCCAAACTACGGCTCCATTGCAAATAGAAGAAGACACGTTTGAAGCTTTCCAAGCTACTGTCTTGCCGTTAGTTAATGAAATAGTTGTCAACAAAGAAAAGGCTTGGGTTGTTTTTGAGATTGCACCTGAGGGTAACGAAACTAACTAACGCCTGTTGAACCGAATCCGCCATCCCCTCGTTCAGTCTGGGATAGATCGTCCATTTCAATGAAGTTCGCTTGTTCAACCTTTTGTATAACAAGTTGGGCGATGCGTTCCCCTCTTTTAACTTCAAAAGAGTTTAGAGGGTCGGTATTTATCAATAGAACCTTTAGTTCTCCCCTGTAGCCACTATCTATTAAACCTGGGGAGTTGAGGCATGTCACCCCATGTTTAGATGCCAAACCACTTCTTGGTTGGACAAATCCGGCATACCCTTCCGGAAGCGCAATAGCGATACCTGTCGGCACTAGAGCTCTACCGCCTCCAGGAGCGAGAATAATTTCTTCCGCTGCTATTAGATCACACCCTGCGTCTCCAGCTTGCGCATATTTGGGTAAAGGTAGTTCTAAATCAAGTCTTTTTATTGGAAGTTTCATCACGCAGGAAGCGTAGCGACTATTTAAGTTCGCTGCCTAACAAAACAACATTCTTTACTTGCGTACAAACTGCTCTGGAATGCCATAGAATCAGCGGGATGCTTGCTTGGATAGATCTTGAGATGACCGGACTGGATCCGGAGGAAAATGTGATTGTTGAGATAGCCACGTTAATTACGGATGATGAGCTACAAATTATTGCGGAGGGGCCAAATCTCGTGGTACATGCATCCGATGCTGAGCTGGAAAAAATGGACCCATTTGTTTTAGATATGCATACAAGGAGTGGGCTCTTACCTGGAATTAAAGCTTCGAAGATAAGTATCAAAGAAGCAGGAGACCTGACACTCGCATTTTTGAAGGAGCATATTAAAGTGGAGAAATCTGTTCCTTTATGTGGTAATTCAATTGGGACGGATAGAAGGTTTCTCGCAAAATCACTTCCGGAAATTGAAAACTTCCTGCATTACAGATCCGTTGATGTTTCTAGTGTGAAAGAACTCGCTAAGAGATGGTTTCCAGACATATTAGTTGATGCACCGAAAAAAAATGGTGCTCATCGGGCTATGGAAGATATAAAGGGTAGCGTTGAAGAGCTCAAATTCTATAGGTCAAGAATGTTCCTAAAAACCGAAGAGTAATATGACGCACACACATTCTACAAATACAGGAAAAAAATCAAATGACGCCGGTGAAGTAAAGCGTCCCAAAAAAGAAGAACAAGAACCGGCAACCGAAATTGTTTCTGAAGTTGCCCCAAATGTCATCCGAACACAACTACCGGTTAATCTTCCTGGTCTTGGTCACGTAAATTGTTATCTCCTTGAAGACAAAAATGGTATCGCTGTTGTGGATCCTGGCTTACCTGGAGATGATTCTTGGGCAGCACTGACAAATCGTCTAAAAACCGCAGGGTATAAAATTGCTGATATTCACACTGTTGTTGTTACCCACTCTCATTTTGATCATTTCGGTTCAGCTGAACGCATAAGGGAAAATACTGAGGCCAGTATCCTGACACACGAAAACTTTAGGAATGCTTTCAACCGCACGGAAATTCTCGAAAACGAAGATTCTGCTGCCCTTGATCCAAATTCTGATGATGCGCAACAGGAAGTTATTGAACGAATATTTTCAGAAAGGCTTCCTTGGGGAACCAAACGAACCATGCCTCCATCAGAAGAAATAGATCGGTTTAAAAAAATGGGTCGATTTAATTCTTCTTGGTTTCGCACGCCGGAACCAACGATAGAAGTGACAGACAACGAATCTATAAGCCTTGGGGGGCGTGAATGGTTATCCATCCATACACCTGGACACACAAACGACCACTTATGTTTATGGGACCCAGAATACGGAGTCATGTTTTCTGGAGATCATGTCCTACCAACGATCACACCACATATTGGGGGAATTTCACCAGAAATAGACCCACTAGCAAAATTCTTTGACTCCCTTCACAGAATGACCCATTTTAAAGACGTGTCTATCGCTCTTCCAGCACATGGTCACCCATTTACGAACCTCGGGGAACGTTCCCTTGAGATTATTGACCACCACGAAGAAAGACTTGAAACTATTCGTAATGCCGCTGAAAAACTTATTAATGGTTCCGTAACTGACTATATGAGAGTGCTTTTCAGCGAAAGAGCTTGGGGAGATATGGCTGAGAGTGAAACATTCGCCCATCTTGAACATCTAAAAGAATTAGGCGAATTAAGTCGCAAAACCGAAGGTGGAATCATGACGTACCACCTCAAATCTTAGAAAATACTGCTCTTTGAATTTAATTCACTTGACACAATCAATATTCAATGCTGCCCTTAAAGTATCCGCTTATGTGAAGAAATAACCTTTGTTCACGAAACTTAGGTGGAGTAAGAAGAAAAACACAATATGCTAATGACCTGTTCAATCAGAAAGGAGAAACAAATGATTGCACGAATCTTTGCACTTAATAATGACTCGGCGTTATCCGCTTTGGATTTCTCCTGCGCGAACACCACTAGTCATATCTCTCGAGAATTCAATAAATTCTCTCTGGTGAATCCATTTACCACATCGCATAAAGGCCATTATGCTACAACGGCCTTTAAGCCTTATTCTGTCCGGCCCAAGGAGTTTGCGTACTAGCTCTCAAACTGCGAAGTACTCCCTTAGGCCGTCGGAAAATCCGGCGGTCTTTCTGCTTTTTCTCTAACTAACCAATCAAAGGAGACACAATGATAACAACTACTTATACAGCTGAAAAATGGCAAGCATATGCAGAATGTGCGGCGCCCAGCGTCAATAACGACGTTTTCTTTTCTGAAGAAATTCATGAAATAGCTGCTGCTAAAAATATTTGTTCTGACTGCCCCGTGATATCACCCTGCCTTCAGGGAGCGATCGAACGGAATGAACCCTGTGGAGTCTGGGGTGGACAATTATTCATGAATGGGAAGGTACTAATGGTGAAAAGGCGTCGCGGTAGACCCTCCAAAGTCCCTCGACCTGAAGAACAAATGCCACAAATACCTGTGCCCGAACACCTACAGGACCTTCTAAAAACAGCTTAGAAAACATCAGTTCCTCTCTCATCCCACGTCTCGTGAAGCAACGGTTTAAGCGAGCTTCTAGCAACGAGCTGCTCCCAGCGTCTTAAAAGGCACTGGGAGCAGATGAGAGATGTTCCTAAGGAATAGTGACAAGTATCAAATTTGGCTCGATCCACGCTAGTTTCAAAGAGTGAGCGTGTTACGAATATTCTTTGCCTTTTTAGCCGTAAGTGGCATTCTTGCCCTAGGAATAAGGATATATGATTCCAGTTCATCTTCAGAAGAGGAAATTTTATCTTTTGCTGAATTACCTCAACTAGAAGAATTAAGACAATCTAGCGGTTCAGCATTTGATACTTCTTCTTTTTCAGGGAAAAACCTCGTTGTCAACTTTTTTGCATCTTGGTGTGAACCCTGCAAAAGAGAAATTATTGAGATTCAAAAAATTCATAGCGGAGACTACCGTAGTGTTGAGGCAGCCCTTGACTTTGACGACAGATCAGTTTTATTTGTAGGTATTAACAGTAGCGAAACGGATGAAGTCAAAGCTCAACAATTAATTTCAGAAACTGCAGCTTCTTACCTCATGCTATTTGGGGATGATGGAACCCTTCTCCAGGAAGTTGGAGCTATCGGACTGCCCTTTACTATTTTTGTTGATACTGAAGGGAAGATTGTAGGGAAACATTTAACTGCCATGTCTGCAGATGACGTCCTCAACTTAATGAAGAAATACTTTACTAATGATTAGCGTTGATCTCGCCTTTCCTCTTGCCGCTGGCTTGATTGCAGCTTTTAACCCTTGCGGATTTGCTATGTTGCCTGCATATCTTTCATATTTTTTGGGAATAGAGACAAAATCAGGAACAGATAAATTTCTTAGCATTCTAAATGGGTTGAAGGTGTCATTAGCTTTGTCAATGGGTTTCGTCTTTGTCTTTGCTTTTTTAGGTATTCTGACAAACACTTTAATATCTGAAGCCAGCATTGAAAGTCGCGCTGGATATATCACCTTAGGGATAGGTATTCTGCTGATCCTTCTAGGGCTTTCTATGGTCCGAGGATTTCACCCAGTCATAAACATCCCCCGGTTAAAAGTGTCTGGAATTAATCGACAACTGTTTTCAATGTTTCTATTTGGGGTTTCATATGCCTTTGTTTCAGTTGGATGTTCCGCACCGATCTTCTTTATCACTGTCGGAGGCTCATTCAGCAGAGACGGAATCATTGACGGAATAGCTGTATTTATTGCCTATTCGTTAGGGATGAGCATTGTCATAACAGTTTTAACAATCAGCCTTGCTATTACCCGATCTGCAATTGCTGAACATCTTCGTAGCCTACTCAAACACCTAAACGTTATTTCTGGACTCTTCCTCGCTATCTCTGGATTTTTTCTAGCAGCGTATGGCTGGTGGGAAATTCAGGTGACGCGGGGGAATTATGAAACGAATCCTTTGGTGGACCTTTCTCTTCGCGGTTCAGGTCGCTTAAGTAATTGGGTTAACGATGTTGGTGGTGGAAGGTTTGCTATGGCATGTCTTTTGATCGTTATAGGTTTTCTCATCTGGGTTGGAAGTAGCCAAATTGCTGACCGGCAGAAACAATTTTCATTGAGAGGTCTCTATTTAGGTTTGGTGATCCTGATAGAGATAATTATTTATGAATTCAACCTACTATTCGTACCTTTTGCAAGAACAATAGGTGACCTACCCGACCGGATTCAGAATTGGTTTTCTAACCCTTTTCGCTGGCCAGCATTTTGGGAAGTTATTTTCTTTATAAGCTGTTTAGGTTTTTCTGTTTTAGTAATCCAAGCACAATTACGAAAACGAAGAACTTCTCATGAACGTGGAAAGAATTCACAAGAACATGCATAAGATAAATGAAATGTCAGATGTGCAAGAAGAGCTTTTTATCCGTTCCTCTCTTGGTTTCATGGCTTATCACGGCGGGACATTAGAAAAAGCCACTGATGTAGTCGCCCGCGAAGCAGCTAAAATTTCAGGATCATCATATTACGGTCTTATACAAACCGCTGATGACCCAACTCACTTCCCATCAACACAAATGATTGACGATAAATCCGAAGATTTAGAAACTTTTTTAAATCATGTGGAAATTGTTATAACTATCCACGGATATGGTCGAGAGCATCTATTCCATTCAGTGTTATTGGGAGGTCAGAACAGGTCACTTGCTGTTCACTTAGCTGCTTTCCTTAGAATCGCCTTACCCGAGTATTCATTTGAAACCTCTTTAGATGAAATACCGAAAGAGTTAAGGGGGTTGCATCCTAAAAACCCTGTGAATGTTCCTCCCCTCGCAGGAGTGCAGCTAGAACTTCCTCCAACTTTACGATGGAATCGTGAAGAGTGGGGGTGGTCAGATAATGGCGGCATAGGTCGGGCGAAACAGGTTGATACGCTAATTGCTTCCCTTAGTAGTGCTGTGAAAGCTTGGCCTTTATAACTTCATAAACTAGTAGACCCCTGTTGGAAGCAAAGACCCAACCTTTTCCAGTTCTTCACACAAGGAGCTTTCAATGTTCTTTGCGTTCTTATGGTCTCCGCCCCCAACAGGGGTCTACCCCCATTAATGACACAAGTTGAGTCCAATTCCTAGTCGTGGGACATGACGTAACAAGAACGTAATAATTAAAGGCGGACATTGAATGCAAAATTTGCAATTTTAAAACTATTTTCCTGGTAAAAATCTTTTCAGTCGAAACAAGAGGTTTTACGGTGCCAGTCTTTGAATATCCCAGGTATCACTTATTTTGCGGTACCGGAAGCGATCATGTAATCGGTCTGGTTTACCTTGCCAGAATTCAATTACTGTTGGGGTTACCCTATATCCACCCCAGTTCTCTGGGCGTGGAATGTCTTTACCCTCAAATTGATCCGTTATCTCTTTATATCTTTTGAGAAGCGTTTTTCGGTCATTGATTATTTGACTTTGTGGTGAAGCCCAGGCTCCTATTTGATGACCTCGGGGGCGTCCGGAGAAATATTCATCGGATTCTTCTCTAGTAGCTTTTCCGATGATTCCTTGGATTCGCACTTGGCGTTGCAATGGCAACCAGCCGAAGGTCAAAGAAACTTTTGGAGTTTGGGCAAATGATGTGGCTTTATCACTGTTGTAGTTAGTAAAAAATAGAAATCCCTCTTTATCTATTTTTCTTACTAAGACAAAGCGAGATGATGGGAACCCATTGCCATCAATACTTGATACAACTGCTGCATCGGGTTCGTGAACCTTCACTTCGATTGCTTCGGCGTACCAGATTTTAAATTGTTGTATAGGGTCATCCAGAATTTGATTGTTGCCAACACCCATTGTTTGAGCTCTCTCTTAAAATTTGGTTCTTCCTATTCTCTCATGACTTTCATTGCAAGCGTTGATTCTTTCAAGTCAGGTACGTTTTGGTTCATCTTTTCCTACAAGGATCACTAGGAAATGGTCTTAGATTTTCGTTGGCATCGTATTTTCGCCGGTAACGTCATTGTGCATGGATAGGAAATCTTTCATCATGGTTTTTCTGGGAGGCATGTTTGGGGCCTGTGCACGATGGGGCTTATTAGAACTGCTTCCTGTAGCTGGGGTCTGGCCTTGGCAAATTTTCCTTATCAATGTAGTTGGATGCGGCCTACTTGGTTTTCTAATCGGGGGATCTCATTTTAAAAATCAATGGTTTACAGGTGCCACCACTGGTTTTTGTGGGGCCTTTACGACGTTCTCAGCTTTTTCTGTTGATTTAGCCGAATTTATTCGTGATGAACGTTTATTCATCGGTGCTTCCTACCTAATCGCTTCAAGTTTTACTGGATTGCTGGCATACATTTTCGCGAAACAGTCAATTTCAATTCGAATGGCTTCAAAATGAACGTAGTTTTAATGGCGGCGCCAATCTTCGCCTTTTGGCAAAGTAATTCATTTCTAACTGCTTTGAGTTTTCTTTTTGTCGCTGCTGTTGGTTCGCTTTTGCGATGGGGTTTTCAATTATGGGGACCATGGGAAAATTGGTTCGGAACGCTCTCTGCGAATCTTTGTTCCTCATTCCTTTTAGGCTTACTCGTAGCCAATGATTTTCATCCTGCAACTGTCACAGTATTAGGGGCAGGATTTTTAGGTTCATTGTCAACTTTCTCAACTGTAATAATGCAAACTGCTGATGAATCTTCAAATGGAAATCGACTCGCTGCATGCGCTTACCTTTCGATGACAGTTGGGTTAGGTGTTCTTGTAGCGTTCATCGGTTTGGAAATTGGGAGTCATTGATCTAAAACTAATTGATATGGATAATCCTGTGGAGTTAGTTGTTTGGTCAGATTTTCTTTGACCATGGTGTTATGTCGGAACGGTTCGTCTCGATGAAGTTAAGAATCATTTTGGAGAAAAGGTTTCTATTTCTTGGAAAAGTTTTCTTTTAAAATCTGGGTCAAAAGTTCCAGAATGGGAAAAATTCGTCAACTACACACAAGGTTGGCGAAAGATGGGAGATCTAGAACCGAACACAGATTTCCAACCATGGTCTTCGGAGAATACTCCTCCTTCTGGAAGTCTTCCTGCACAAATCGCTCACAAGGTGGTCTTATCTGAATGGCCCGAAATGGCGATGGATATGCATTATAGGTTATTGGAAGCATATTTTTCTGAAAACCGCACTGTTTCAAATTGGGATGTTCTCGCTGACTTGGTCTCTTCAATCGGTGGAGATTCAAATCATTTTCTTTCGGTTGTTGAAGAGAAAAGAGAAATCTTTGCAAATGCTGTAATCGCAGAACACAACGAGGCCATTAATCAAGGAATCACTGCTGTGCCTACTGTGCTCATTAATAATGTTCTACCCGTGCCAGGTGCTCAAGAAACTGAAACATACATAAATTGGATAGATCGAATTATCGAAAGAACTGAAGAAACCTAACAATCTATCAATTTCGGAAGGATTTCTTTTAGTCGTTTACGGTCAATTTTGTCCGTTGCATTTCGTGGTATTTCTTGAGTGCATATGATTACCTCCGGTAATTTATATGAAGCTAGATCTTTTCCCCCAAATTGGCGAAGTTCTTCTAGAGTTGGAGGATCATTGGTTTCTACTGGGACGACCACGGCTACTCCTATTTCTCCCATGATCTGGTCTGATCTAGGGACAATGACTATTTCAGAAACCTTGGTATGACCTGCTAGAACTCCTTCTACTTCTAGAGGAAAAATATTGTATCCACCGCGTATGAACATCTCTTTCGTCCTCCCAGCTAGGACAAAACAATTGTTCTCATTGATGTATGCTAAATCTCCTGTTTTGAGCCAGCCATCTTTGAGTACCATTGCTGTTGCTTCTGGGTTATTCCAGTAACCGCTCATTACTGCTGGAGAAGATAACCAAATCTCTCCTATCTCTCCATTAGAAAGTTCTTGTCCTACAACGTCGCATATCTTCGCTTCGACCCCTTCCCGTGGTTTCCCTACCGTATATAACGTCTCGCTGTCATCTGCGTCCAGACGTGTTCCTAGTCCAATCCCTCCTGATTCAGTTGAGCTGTATCTGATCGACCATGGAGCTCCGAACGTTTCTCTCCCAGCTCGAACTAAATCTGGAGAAGCGAATGCACCTCCAGTCACTATTGCTTGGACGGAGCTGAAATCAAGGGCTGCAATATTTTCCTGTTTGAGCATTAACGCTATTTGTGGAGCGATAGCACTAACAGATGTCATCTGATGGTCGTGGATCAATTGAAGGATTTCTTTTGCATTCCATTTTTCAACTAAATGCGTCGTCCCGGCAGTAGAAAGCAACCACGGTAATTTCGTCATAACTCCTACATGCGCAAATTCAGTACTCGCATACCGGTGGCCGCCACCACCCCATGATCCGCCTGTGTCAAGATCACTTATTGCTTGTAGTTGCTTATTGGTAAACCAAGCTCCTTTAGGCTTTCCAGTGCTTCCTGATGTGAAACAAATACACACCGGCCGATCAGGGTTAGGTCCCAATTCTTTAGGCTTTTCACCAATAAGGCGCTGTTCTAGCATTATCTGATTAATGCTTTGATTGAGTTTAATAGTTTCAGACCTGTATTTTTTTCCAACCCCTGCCTCGTAACCTATTGCAGTTATTACTAAATCAGGCCTGAGGGTCTCTAATACTTCTTGACGTTCACGGGAAGTCAAACGAGGGTTTATTCCTGCGGTAACTCCGCCAACTTTGGCTACTGCGAGATAAGAAACGATGTATTCAACATGGCTAGGGAGACAAAGAGCTACTACAGAACTTTCAGTTACACCATTGTTGTTAAGCCATGCACCAACTTCGTCTGAAAATTGATCCAATTCTTGATATGTAATTTCTGCTTCTCTCGCTGTTCTATATGCAACTTTTGAACCGTGTTCTCTAGTTACAAGTTTTAAAGAGGTAGCGAGCATGTCGTAAGTTTCCCACGTGATTATTCCTTTAGGTAACCAATCGCTAAATGTTTATGACGAGTTTAGAAAATGTATTTCCAATATTCATCTGAGTAGCCCCTAATGACCGGTAGTCTCTCAAGAGTGATTGATTTAAAGAAACTTCGTGACGATGAGACCTATAGGTCGGGTGTTGTCCGTAAAGGAATTGAACCCAGTGTTTTGGATGATGTTCTTAAACGAGAAGAAACGTGTAGGAAACTTCAGCAAGAAGTTGAAGAACTTCGTTCTCATCAAAATGCAACTTCCAAAGAAATTGGGCAAGCTTCCCCTGATGAAAGAGATGAAAAAATAGCTGCAGCGTCAGCAATGAAAGAGCTTTTACAAGCGAAAGAAAATGACTATGGGGCGCAAATTGAATCATTAGAAGCGATAACAATTACTTTGCCTAATCCTGCTCACGTGCGTTGCCCGGATGGGGGTGAAGATGATTTTGAAGTTGTAGAAACCATCGGAGATTGTCCAACTGCTCCACCAAAGACTCATGCTGAGTATGGTGAGTTTATGGGATGGGTGGAGACTGAAAAAGCAGCAGAGAACATGGGCAGTCGATTCGCTTATCTAAAGAATGAAGCGGTTCTCCTCGAATTTGCCCTTGTGCAATACACCATGTCGAAATTAGTTAGTAAGGGCTTCACCCCGGTCGTAACACCAGTTCTTGTTCGTGAACAAATGATGATTGATGCAGGTTTTTTCCCGACAGATCGAAACCAAGTTTATGAACTCCCCAAAGATGACCTTTTCTTGACGGGCACTAGTGAAGTTGCCCTTGCAGGTATGCATCGAGGCGATCTTCTTGAAAAAGAAGATGTGCCGATTCGTCTAGTTGGGTATTCGTCCTGTTTTAGACGCGAAGCTGGCACTTATGGGAAAGACACAACTGGTATCTTTAGAGTTCACCAGTTTGACAAGGTGGAAATGTTTTCCTTCTGCGATCCAGAGACATCTTGGGATGAGTTGGAAATGCTTCGTGGAATTGAGCAGGAAATACTTACTGAACTTCAATTGCCGCATCGAGTTATCTTGGTTGCAGCCGGTGATCTGGGTGCTCCAGCTTCGCTTAAATATGACTGTGAAGTCTGGCTTCCATCAGAAGGCCAATACCGAGAATTAACTAGTTGCTCTAACTATCTTGACTTTTCTGCACGGCGGATGAAAACACGAATTCGCAATACAGAAGGTAACCAACTGGCCCATACTTTAAATGGGACTGCTTGTGCTGTTGGGAGAACATTAGTTTTTCTCATGGAACACTACCAGCAAGAGGATGGAAGTTTCGTCGTGCCTGAAGTACTGAGACCCTTTTGTGGTTTGGAAGTGATTCAACCTCCTACTGCTTGAGATTGATATCAGTCTCTTTTTCTTTTAAAGCTGATGGACTCTTACCATTCACAAGGACCATCTCTGGGCTATTCCTTCTGCTCCATTGGAAAAATCTACTAGCAATCCAAACCCAAAGGTAGATCCCGCCAATGAGTTTCATTACCAGACCGGCTAATTGTTGATCTGTTGTAATATCTATCCCCCATAGCCGAACTGAATGGTCATACGCATCATAAAGGGCGCCACCAGCAAATGTGAGAAACCCTGCTGGCACAGTTGGAATGACAGACATCAGGAAGAGGTAAACCATTTGCGCTGGGAGACTTTTTCTAAGTTCAGGTACGGGACTCATTACCGGGATCCACATCCAAAGTGAGGAGATAAAGACTGCAAGGTGTACGAAATAATGAAATGGCCCGTTCTCGATTGAGTAATTCACAGTAAATGGAAGGTGGGTAACAATTATTACAAAGTTGTAGACGAATCCTGCGACTACTGGTCTTGTCAATTGGCTAATCCATTTGCCAGTTTTACCTGTAGGCGAAATGATCAGCCTCGCTAACCATTTAGGGAAAGCTAGGAGGAGTAAGGGAGGGACAATTAGTGAAATAATTAAGTGTTGGAGCATATGCGCTGAGTAAAGATATTCTTCTGAAATATCATGCATTGGCCAGTCTGAAGCGAACCAGAGGCTGAACATTGCAGCTATGAATGCGATTAAATTTGTTCTGGTATAGATCGGTTCATCGGCCTGGACTGCATTTGGTCCTACGATCTTTACTGCGTAAAAAGCTAGAAGGAATCCTCCAAGAATTATGATCCATACCTCAGGGTGGAATTGGAATCGCCAGATATCAGTACTTGCTGCAAGGGTCACAGTTTCAGCCTGCCACGCGTTAATCCAGAAGTAGCAATTTTGGGCAATAGTTGTTGCAACCTGAATCTAATCAGTTACAAGTTCCGGAATTTTGGTTGAACTATTAATGGTGGCCTCCATCGCCACCTTTAAATGAAAAACCTAGCCAAGAACCAGTGATTACTGGAGGAAGGAAAAGGAATAAGACCTTAATGATGACATTCCAATTGGGAAGAAATCCCATAGCAAAAGCCATAATAAAATAGACTGGCCAAGCAATACACATACCCATAACCATCATCCTTGTGAATATTGCATTGTCATCTCGTAAGTGCATGAAAATTGCTGCAACTAAGAAGAATTTGATAACCATCAGAAAGGATAATGTCAGTACCATGAGCCATTCCGGTGCATTGTGGACTGATTCAAAGTATGTGAAAACCTCAATGGCAGTGAATGCGCCAAGCACGAGGGCTGTTTTTATGTAGATCCAGTCTTGCTTTACCCAAGATTCTTCAATTTGTGTTTCTTCTGTTGTGTTCATATTTCTTTCCTATTGTGGGAAAAGGTAAACGATGGTGAAAATAACGATCCAGACAACGTCAACAAAGTGCCAATACAAACCTATTATTTCTAGTCTTTCTTCTTGCGCTGACGTAAGTTTCCCTCGCATTGACTGAATGTACATAGACATAAGGAAAATTATTCCAACGGTGACGTGAACACCATGAAAACCTGTCAGAGTGAAAAAAGCCGTTCCAAAGAGATTTGTTGTATATCCAAGTCCTTCTCGATAAAAAACGGTGAACTCGTATACCTGCCCACCAACGAATATTGCTCCAAGAATCGCTGTTGATAAAAGCCAGATCCTACTTCTGCGAATGTCGTTTCTTCGCAAAGCAGTTATAGCCAGTACAACTGTTAACGAGCTCATAAGTAGGACGAAAGAGCTTACTGAGGTGAAAGGGATGTCAAACATCTCTTCTGCCCCTAAATCATTTGGCCCTATTCGATCTTTGTAGAGCATGTAGGTTGAAATGAGACCTCCGAAAAGGAGACAATCTGAACCTAGAAAAACCCACATCCCTAGCTTGTCATTAGAGACACCTAGCGTAGTTTCTTCACTCACTAGCCACCTCCTCATCTAGGGCATTTTTGCCTTCTTCTAATTCCATTCCTTCATTATGGTCATCGTGATGATCGTGGCCATCAGCATTTGGGTCATCAACGGGTTCAAAGACCCATCCATAAAGTCCACCGAGAATTAGTAAACCACCTAGTACGCAGAGCCAAAGGTTGTAAATAAGGCCATAACCAACAATAGGTAGTCCAGTTGCTGCGACTAGGGGCCAATATGATGGTGCTGGTAAGTGGACATTAGTGTTACTTCCATCATGGGCTACTTCTTCAACTGTAGCTCGTCTAACTACTTGCCCTTCCTCATTTCTTCCCCATTTTCGATGCCAGAATTCGTCTTGACGTTCTACTTGAATGACCTCATCAAAGTTATGTTCTGGGACAGGTGAAGCTGTCATCCATTCTAGTGATCGAGCGTCCCATGGGTCAGGCCCGGGTACGGCGGTTTTTCCTGCTCTGAAAGCGCGTCTGCTTATGATTACGTTGGCGATAAACATTGCTGTAGCGATTGCTATCATGAAAGCACCAAGCGTTGAAATCATATTCCAGAAGTCAAATCCTTGACCCTGAGAATATGTTTGGATTCGTCGACTCATTCCCTGAAGTCCAAGGATATGCATTGGTCCAAATGTCAAATTAAAGCCTATAACCATTACCCAAAAGCTTGATTTTCCTATTTTCTCTGAAAGAAAATATCCGAAGATTTTTGGCCACCAGAAATAGAATCCACCAAAGAAACCGAGGATAATCCCCCCGAAAATTACGTAATGGAAGTGTGCAACTATGTAATAAGTATCAGTTTGCTGCGTATCTGCTGCGGCAAGTGAATGTGTCACTCCGGAGAGTCCTCCAATAGTAAACATTGCCACAACTGAAGTTGCGTAAAGCATGGGTGTGGTAAAACGGATTCGTCCACCCCACATTGTTGCTATCCAATTCAGAATTTTGACTCCAGTTGGAACAGCAATGAACATTGTTGAAATAGAGAATGCTGCTACGGCTACCGGTCCTACTCCTGATGCGAACATGTGATGGGCCCATACTCCCCACCCCATGAAGCCAATTGCAATGCCAGAGAAGACCATGAATGGGTAACCGAAGATGGGCTTCCGACTAAAGGTTGGGATTATTTCAGATATCACGCCAAAACTCGGCAATATTAGAACATAGACTTCGGGATGACCGAAGATCCAAAAGAGGTGTTGCCATAGAAGAGGGTCTGCGCCTTCGGCAACGTTGAAAAAGTTTGCGTCAAATAGTCGATCAAAGGTTAGGAGAAAGAGCGCCACCGAGATAACAGGCATTGCGAACAAGAGGAGTAGTTGCACGATGAAGAGCATCCATGTCAAGATCGGCATTTTCATTAACGTCATACCTGGTGATCGCATATTGAGTACGGTGACGATGAGATTGATAGCCCCGACAAGAGAAGCTATTCCTGTTATTTGAAGTCCGATAGCAAAGAAATCTATGCCTTTGCTAGGTGAGAAAAGAACACCTGTATTTGGTGAATAAGCGAACCATCCTCCATCAGGGGCATTTTCCCACCACCCACCGATGAACATTGATGAAAGAAGGAATAATCCTCCTCCGAGGAAAACCCAAAAGCTAAAGGCGTTAAGTCTTGGGAATGCGACATCGCGGGCACCGATTTGGAGGGGGATTAAATAGTTCGCGAATGCAGCTCCAAGTGGGATAGCTGCGAGAAAGACCATCACAACTCCATGCATGGTGAAAACCTGATTGTATGTTTCGGCTGAAAGAATTGAATTGCCTGGCCTACTTAACTGAAGCCTCATAAATAAGGCGTATATTCCGCCTATAACGAAGAAAAGTAGTCCTGCTGCTCCGTACATAATTCCAATTTTTTTATGGTCAACTGTAAAGAGCCAATCTTTCCAGCCATTTCCTCCTTGCGGGCGAGTAAATGCTCCAAGAGGCTTTCCTGCAGGAATTTCCTCTGAACCGGATTCAAGTTCTAATGGGGTTTCTTCATTTTCAACGATTGCCATTTTTGGCTCCGATTTTAATTCGTGTGTTTTTCATGATCAATCCAATGAGGTGAGATAGTCAACGAGTAGGTCTATTTGTGCTTCGCTTAGGTTTAGGTTTGGCATTCCTCTTGCTTGTTCTGGTTGGGCATTTGGTTTTGCTTGCGGGGAGTTTCGCAACCATGCTTCAAGGGTCCCTCGAGCATAGTCACTTTGTGTGAGGTTGAGATAGCCTCCTTGGTCTGATATCTCTTGCGCATCAGGATACAGCTCAAAGAAAGACCCTGCATAGCTGCTTCGAGTCCCAAAATGGGTAAGATTTGGGGCAGCTCCAGCAGTGAGGTTTACTTCTCCAGTATATTTTCCTTGACTTAGAGTCCCGTCAGCATGGTTTCTGTACTCTTCTATGTTTCCATACATTTCCATACTGTCGGCAGTGACTATCCCGTCTGCATCGCGTTCAGTTACGCCATTGATGACGTGACACCTTGAACAGTTCGTTATAAATAGTTGTTCCCCTTCGTAATTTGGGTCATCTTCCGACAACGGATCTCTGATAGTGATTTGATTTGCAACCCAAGAACCAAAGTCTTCTTGTGTGAGTGCGACTGCATACATCCGCATATACGCATGGCTCAGACCGCAGAACTCAGTGCACTGCCCAGCGAACCTTCCGACTTCATTTGATTGGATGACCCAAGGTGATGTCCGACCGGGAACTGCGTCTTTCTTTCCATTGAGTCGAGGTATCCAGAAACTATGGATGACGTCTCTTGAGGTAATTTGTAATTTGATATCTTGTCCAACTGGGATCACAATATCGTTGGCTGTAACAAAGTCTGGTTGTGCTGCGCCTTCAATACCGTCTAGGTAGTAGTGGTACTCCCACCACCATTGCTGCCCTACAACAAGTACTTCGACATCTGGGTATTGGGCTCCATCAGGTGCGGGGTCAACATCATCAAGGTTGAGGAGAAAACCGACGCTAAAGAGTGCGATTGCCGCCATAAGAATTGTTGGCCCTATCGTCCAACCAATCTCTGCGGCAAAGTGACCATGTACTTGTTCAGGAAATTCTTCATCGGCGTACCCACCGTCAAAGGTCTCTTCATCTTCTTTCGGGGCGCGAACTCGGTATTTCCAACCTATGTAGAGTACGGCGCCTTGAATGAAAACAAATACTATGCCTGCGATTATGAAGATCGGATTAATTAGATCGCTGATCCCATCTGATTTTCTCCCTGCTGGGGCTAGAGAATCTAGAGGCGCATTGCTAGCACATCCAGTTAGGAAAAAGAGTGCGACGATGGTACAGAGGAAAGTCCATTTTAGATAACGTCTTGGTGGAGATTGCATGTCTGTGTCTTTCCGGAGCCTACGTGTCAAGTTTTGCTTGATCGGAAGGTTGTGGCCAAGTTTAGAGAGAGTCACTTGTCACCCTCTTCTCCATCATGGTGTTCAGCATCCCCACCATGGTGTTCAGCATCACTTTCAGAATGTTCGCCTGTGTGATGATGAGAAATATCTCTTTCTCCTATAACTGCGGAAACGACTCCTGATGTGAGCAGTCCAATTGCGGCGGCGGCAAGAACGCCAGCAACGACATTTCTATTAACTTTCTCAGCTAGGGCGAATGCGAGTGCACCAAGGAAAACTATTCCCGAAAGAATGACCGCTACCCAAATAGCCCAGGATTTTGAAACCGTTAAGAAAATTCTGGAAGCACAAAGGACCGTTACCGCAATTCCAACTGCCCCAAGAACTGGAACTTCTATTGGTTTCATGAGTCGGTTTCTTAGTTCAGCGTTCGCAATTGGGTCTCCACTAGCCCTATCTGACCAAGCACTCATCATAAGTTCAAAAGCTGTAGTGATGATGATTATTAATCCAACAGTAAAGATAGCTGCATGGGTTACCAGTCCGATAACCAGTGTTCCTAACCCCAGTGCCCCAATAGCTGGCCAGTAGTTATATGCCACGGGACTTTGAGCTGGAGGTAGTTCTCCGTCATTTAGTTCGGCAACGGCATCGCTGTCAGCATCTCTGAAAGCAGTGAGCATTATCCCTAATCCAGCGGAGACAATAGCGAACATGACAAGTACCACATATCCAACGTGGTCACCTACTCCTCCGGACCAACCAAGACTTGCTGCACCTACCCATACTTCTGAATCGATAAAACCAAGATAGTCAGCGCCACCTCCATCACCAGTAACAACGCCATAGAAGAAAGCCGCTATAAGGCCAAATCCTGCAAATCCCATAAAGAGTCTAAATCCGGGTGAAAACATTATTGGCCTCCTTTCATCACTTTGCTATAAAGACGGCGATCCAGATGATGAAATAAATAAACACCAACGAATACCAATAGAGCGAGGCCGCGACAACACCGTCTGTTTGTTGGCTGCCATATTGTCCTGCAAGTGTTCTGAAACCAGTGAGTAACAAGATGATCATCCCAATCACGATTGCTACAACGTAGCTACCAACAATGGTATAGATCAAGGTTGCTGCTGTGGTAGGTCCTTCGTCAGCGATTAGGTTTGTTTGTGAAAGATGCCAAGCTGTTTGAACTAGAACCATGGCTCCCATTACAAGAGTTGTTCCAATTGCCAGTAGCGCATGCTGTCGGTCATCTCTCTTGATTGAGTAAACAGCCCATTGCATGACAAAGATCGAAATTAGAAGTGTCCAGATAACCATTCCCGGTTGGGTGAGTTCAATTGTGACTTTGTCAGGTATCCATGAAGACCCTTCTGAACGCACTTGTGCTCGTTCTTTTAGGTAGACCCCAAAAATTCCAGCGAAATACATCAGCATGGCTGCGATACCAAAACCTGCTGCAACTAAAGGCGTTCTCCCGCGAACTGGTGGTGCAACAGGGAGATCAGTAGTCCGGAGATTCATTGTTCCATTCCCCCAGAAGTGAAAAGTGGTCTTTCTGAGTGGACAATGGGTGGTTCGTCAAAATTGCCTGATGGGGGTGGAGATTGTGTGGCCCATTCAAGAGTGTGCCCATTCCATGGGTTTCCTGCATTTTCCGTGTCACCTTTTCCAAGGGTGACCGAAATGATTAGATCAAGAATAGTCAATGAAATTCCACCTATTAAAAGGATGGAGCCAATTAGTCCGAGTACGTTGATGAATTCGACTGCGCCTTGGTTCCATACTCCTTCGTATGCGTTAGACAAGTAAACAGACTCACCTTCATCAAGGAAACCATTTATGAGGTTGCTCCCACCGGAAAGGAGAAGTCCTCCGAATATTGATAATCCTGCCAGAATGCCAACATTATTATTCATTTTAATTCCGAAGATCTTCGGAGACCAATAATAAAGGCCTGCTATTGAAGCAAGGATGCTTGCTATCAAAGCATGTTCCATGACTGCTGTGGCAATAACAGTTCCCTGAAGATCCTTAAGCCAATTAATGATTCCGCCAAGCCAGTCACTATCAATTTCCTGTATTGCTCCAAGAGCTGGTCCCGAGACGTGTAACGCGGAAATACTTGTTGCGACTAGAAGAGAAAGCATTGATATCAGTGCAAGTATCAGTTGAGCAGAGATTTTAGGAGTGCCTTTTGCCAAAGTATCGAGTAGGCCACCGAAGAAAGCGAGAACTGGAAGAACAATAATGAGGCCCATGCCCACATACACGGCTTGGTTCCCGACATCAGCATTAAAGAAAGGTTGAGCAAAAGCGCCGAAGGATAACACCCCGAGTGCACCAATACCTATTTGCTGAAATACGTATTGCCTTTGTGTTTGATTCGCAGAAACAGGGATTATTTCACCGGCTATACCAAGAATTGGGATTGCAAATGCAAAAATCATGGGTTGAGACCAGAGCCACGACACTTGATCCCAGATGTTTGAAACATTCCCATAGCGAAGAGCGTCGTCACCTTTAAAATCCACCCAGGCGATCATTAAGTTCCCTAACCAAATTGGGAGAGTCAAAATCCATATTCCTGTTGCTACCAGTGTTGACCAACTGAACAATGGAAGATCAAATAAAGTCATTCCTTGCGGGCGTTGCGTGATAATTGTTGTTATAAGCGTGACAGATGCAAGGAGAATTGCAATTACAACCATCGCAATAGACAAAATAGATAATTCTGTGGCTTCTGGATCCATGCCCTGCGCAAATTGAGTGACTGGTTCCGGAACCCCTAACCCACCATCAGAAAAGACGGTAACAACGTGTATGGCAATTCCTATGAGCCATGCCCAGAATGCGCCAGCTGCAGCTCGAGGAAATGCTATAGAAGGTGCGCCCACTTGGAGAGGAACTACGTACGTAGCTAACCCGAGTATGAGAGGAACAACACAAAAGAAAAGTAGAGATGTCCTAGAGAGACTCCATGTTTGGAAAAATTGATTACTTGAACCAAAATCGAGAATGGAGGTTCCCCCTATATTGACCCTTTCTATACGGACAAGAAAATGTAGGACAAAAGAAAGTAAGCCACCTGTCAAACCAAAGAAGATGTAAAGCTTGCCAATATTTTTGTGATCAGTCGTGCCAAAGGTGCCAGCAAGGCCTCCTAGTTCAAGAGGCCTTGACGCTGATTCATCTGTGTTCGATTCAGTTTCTGTTTGATTTTCTGTCACGTTATTCTTTTTCGTTCAGTATGCCCGAACGAAGTCTTTCAAATTAAGCAAAAAACATGCTAGACATCCACTCCAATTTGCAACGGATTCCCCTTTGACTGTAGTCACCAGAACGACTTGTAGCCGAACTATAACGAGAAATTCGGCTTGTTTTTTAAATTACACTTTGTGATTAAAACCCTGTTCGTACTAACTGATCAATTGCGATGAGGGAAAATAGCATTGTGATATAGCTAATGGAAAATCCGAAAAGCCGCATTGCCGATTTCCTAGTTGGTTTTAACATCACTTGGAATGAAAAAAATGTAAATATTGCACCTAAAGATATGGCGCTAATCAGGTAAATTAATCCCATATCAGCTACGGGCACAAAGATCAGTGACATTGCCCAAACTTGAAACGCATACAAAACCATTCGGTAGCCAGTGACCTTGGTCCCCACAACAACTGGGAGCATCGGCACTTTAGCATTTGAATAATCTTCTCGATAACGAATGGCAAGAGCCCAGAAATGCGGTGGTGTCCAAAGAAAAATTAGTAAAAAAAGAATAACTGGAGGCCAATCCAAAGAATTCGTGACAGAAGACCAACCAATGAGAACCGGGACAGCACCGGCTGCTCCCCCAATGACAATATTGCTAGTTGAAGACCTCTTTAACCAGAGACTGTAAATAAAAACATAGAAAAAGCATGCACTAATAGCGAGAACCGCACTAAGGAAGTTCACGAAAAGCCACAGCCAAAGAAACGCCAAAATTTCAATACCGATAGCAAAAATCAATGCTTCCCTTGACGAGAGAACTCCGGTTACTAAAGGACGTCCTTTAGTTCGTTCCATTAATTTATCAATGTCACGATCGATATACATATTGATAGCATTCGCTCCACCAGCGGCGAGCGTGCCACCGAAAAGCGTTGCAATAATCAACCATAAGGAGGGTAAGCCTTCTTCAGCTACAACCATGGTCGGCACAGTTGTTATTAGAAGTAACTCAACGACTCTGAGTTTCATTAATGCTATAAAACCGAATAGTTTATTTTTTAATGAAATAACTGGCATCGTTTCAATCCCCATATTACGAGGCTAGGCGCGGGTCATTGTTTCCACCAAGATTTATAGAACTTCATCGCCAATAGAAAGATATTTCTTCCTGAAGTGTCGTTTCTATAAGCATCATGATGGACTATAGCTATGGGAAGTATCTCTATCACGCCAGAAAAATACCAAAAGGTTACACGTATATCTTTATTCCTTCTTGCTTTCATCATTGTAACTGGAGCAGCAGTGAGGCTTAGCGGCTCTGGACTCGGGTGTTCTGATTGGCCTACATGCGAAAATGACCAACTTGTCGCAGAAGTTGATGACGTCCACGCCATGGTCGAGTTTGTAAACAGGGTAATTACCGGATTTGTCGCATTGGCAGTAATGGTTGCAGTACTCGGTTCTCTATTCAGAACACCAAAACGGAAAGATTTAACTTTTTTGTCGCTAGGCCTTGTGGTTGGCGTCATAGTTCAAATCATTGTTGGAGCGCTTGTCGTAAGAGAACACTTACCACCGAATCTGGTCATCACACACTTCCTTATTTCAATGCTTCTCGTTTGGAACGCTGTGGAACTTGATTACCGCTCATCTTTGACTGTGGAACAAATAAAGCGTTCTGTAAGAGGAAGCCTAGAAAAACTCTCTGATTTATTAGTTTTTTGCGGAACCCTTGTTTTGGTAACGGGAACGATTGTGACTGGTTCGGGCCCTCATAGTGGAGCTGAAAGCCAACAAACCAAAGATGCTCTAGAGGCAAAAAATGATGCTTCGAATATCCCTTTATCAGATCTTGAAGTTGAAAGACTCCCATTTGATGTACCTGATGTAACCAGAGTCCATGGGATTAGTATGGTTCTTTTTTTATTGATAATGCTTCTGATTCTATTCAAGGTGAAAAAAAGTCGAGTCTCATCTTTACCACAAGCGCAGAATCTTCTCGCAGCTATTATTGCTCAAGCAGCTATCGGATATATTCAATATTTCTCTGATGTCCCAGCCCTGTTGGTCGGATTCCATGTTGCGGGCGCAACTTTAATCTGGATACTGACATTAAGGTTACGTTTATCCCTTCATTTGCCAGTTGGGGAAGAAGCACTAAGCGATCTAAAGGCGAACATTTAATGGAAACCATAAAGTCAGACCTAAATATAACCCTTATCGCTTTCCCTGGCGGGTCAGTTACCATCCAAGAAAATCTAGCGAGTTACGAAAAGGCGGATCTCGCAAAGGCATGGATAGTTATTGTTTGGAATGATCCCGTCAATTTAATGTCTTACGTAACCTATGTGTTCCAAAAGCTTTTTGGCTATGGAAAAGAAAAAGCAGAGAAGTTGATGCTTGATGTGCACCATAAAGGCAAAGCCGTTGTTTCTAAGGGGTCACGAGAAAAAGCAGAACTGGATGTCTTTCGACTGCATGAGTACGGGCTTTGGGCCACAATCCAAGAAGATTAAAGAATCCTATGATCATAAGTTTGTTACAAAATAGCAATTATAAAGTTGATGTCACAGAACAGGAAAAAGATTTAATCTCAATCATCTCAGCTGAAATTAACTCTTCACTTCTAAGGAGAGAAGGTGAAGAATCACGATTATTCCCTCCGGCCTATATTGATCAACCAGAAGCTGAAAGTGAATACCAAGCGATGATCCATGATGATTTAGTTTCAGCCCACATATCGGCATTAGAGACCCTAAATGCATCTTTGGCGGAACCAGAAGTTACGGAAAATGATCTTGTTGAAATAATGCGGGCTCTAAACATTCTCCGCTTATTCCTCGGAGAACGTCTTAACGTTTCAGAAGATTCTGAAGAAGGTCCTAGTGAAACAGACCCGTCTTATGGCGCATGGGTTCTCTTCCAAATTTTTGGTCAAATGCTAAGTTCAATCATTGACATACTTCAAGAAAAAATATAAAAAAAACTTTGTTATTAACCAATTGTGGTCGGAGCGGCTAATACCTTTGGTATCGTGACTGAACCCACCTTTGGGGAGTCCCGCCCCGTTCGTCCAGCGGCCTAGGACGCCGGCCTTTCACGCCGGTAACACGGGTTCAAATCCCGTACGGGGTACAA
>Ga0066836_10000097_pt1 | contig 33213 bp, 31 predicted proteins | sample ETNtaG_18_FD_71568 | JGI IMG/M metagenome (GOLD analysis project Ga0066836, IMG submission 71568) | Marine microbial and viral communities from oxygen minimum zone, Eastern Pacific Ocean - ETNP201302SV91 | ecosystem: Environmental > Aquatic > Marine > Oceanic | place: Pacific Ocean: Eastern... | reverse complement strand
GCTAGAATGATGATGATGGGAAATTATTTGATCAAGAAAGAACCATTTTCTAAAGTTTATGTTCACGCTTTAGTAAGAGATGAAAAAGGACAAAAAATGTCAAAGTCAAAAGGAAATGTAATTGATCCGCTTGATATAATAAATAAATACGGAGCAGACTCTTTAAGATTTACTCTAATTTCAATGGCTGCTCCTGGCAGAGATGTAAAACTTTCTGAAGAAAGAGTTAAAGGATATAGAAATTTTCTTAATAAAATTTGGAATGCGAATAAATTCTCAAAGATTAATAATTGCAAACTATCTAAATCATTTAATATTAATAAAACCCATCTTGATATTAATAAATGGATTTATTTTGAATTAGCAAATACAAATATTAAAGCAAAAAAATATATAGAAAATTTTAGATTTGATGAAGCTTCAAGAGTGATTTATCAGTTTGTTTGGCACTCATATTGTGATTGGTATATAGAATTTTTAAAGCCTATTTTTGATTCTAAAAATGAAAAAGATTTAGAAGAGTCACGTAATATGTTAAGTTTTGTTCAATCCAATATACTGATTTTGTTGCATCCGTTTATACCTTTTTTTACTGAAAAAGTTTGGCAAGACTTTAAGTTTAGTAATTATTTTAAAAAACCCTTAATGTTTAAAAATTGGGATATTACATCCAAAAAGACATTCAGTAAAAGCTACAGTAAGATTGATTGGCTTATAGATCTTGTAAGTAATATACGTTCTACAAAAGTAGATTTAAATGTACCCCCAGGAACATTTATAGATATATCTACTTCTGAGTTAAATTCGAAAAAGTTATCATTAATAAATGATAATTTAAGTGTTTTTAAAAGATTGGGAAGAGTAACAAATGTCAGCAATTCTAAATCGGATAAAAATGGAGTAAAAATAATTGTTGGTGGAGAAACAGTAACATTATACTTTGATCAAAATCTAGATTTAAATGAGCAAAAACAAAAATTATCAAATAAAGTTAGGGATTTAGATAGCAAAATACTGTCTATAAAAAATAAGCTAAAAAACAAATCTTTTTTAAAAAATGCTCCAAAACAGATAATAAGCAGGGATAAAAAAGCTTTAATAGATTATGAAATAGAACTTAAAAAGTTGAATAGTATTCTAAATAGTATTAAAAATTAATTATGAAATTCGATAAGTCTAAATTACCAAGTAGACATGTATCAGTGGGAGTAAAAAGCGCCCCACATCGCTCAATGTATTATGCTATGGGTTTAAAAAGTGAAGATATAGAAAAACCTTTCATTGGTGTTGCTACAACTTGGAACGAATCTGCCCCATGCAATATCACTTTATCGAGACAAGCGCAGTCTGCAAAAAAAGGTGTGAAATCAGCAGGTGGAATGCCAAGAGAGTTTACAACAATTACTGTTACTGACGGAATTGCAATGGGTCATGCTGGAATGAAATCTTCATTGATAAGTAGGGAAGTTATAGCTGATTCAGTAGAACTTACAATGAGAGGACATTGTTACGATGCTCTTATTGGTTTGGCAGGATGTGATAAATCTTTACCAGGATTGATGATGGTTATGTTGAGATTAAATGTTCCTTCAGTTTTTATTTATGGAGGATCTATATTGCCAGGAAACTACAAAGGTAAAGATGTAACGATCGTAGATGTTTTTGAAGGCGTTGGTAAACACTCGACAGGAAGAATGAGCAAAGAAGATTTAAAAGAGTTGGAGACCGTTGCTTGTCCATCAGCAGGATCTTGCGGTGGACAATTTACAGCTAATACAATGGCATGTGTTTCAGAAGCTATTGGTTTAGCTCTACCAGGTTCTGCTGGAACACCAGCTGTTTATGAAGAAAGAGATAAATTTGCAACTTCAAGTGGAGAAACAGTAATGAAACTTCTAGAAAAAAATATTCGTCCGAGAGATATTGTCACTAAAAAATCACTTGAGAATGCCGCAGTAGTTGTTGCTGCATCTGGAGGATCCACTAATGCAGCTTTACATTTACCAGCAATTGCAAATGAAGCGGGAATTAATTTTACATTGGAAGATGTAACAAAAATTTCAAAAAAAACTCCTTACATAGCCGATTTAAAACCTGGTGGGAAATATGTAGCTAAAGATCTTTATGAGATTGGAGGAGTTCCAATCTTAATTAAAGCATTATTAGATGGCGGTTTTTTACATGAAGATTGCATGACAGTTACAGGAAAAACTATTGGTGAAAATCATAAGGATATAATTTTTCCAACTAATCAAAAAGTTATTTACCAAACTTCTAAACCTTTAAGCCCAAGTGGTGGTTTTGTTGGATTGAAAGGAAATTTAGCTCCAGAAGGGGCCATTGTTAAAGTTGCTGGAATGAAAAGAAGAAAATTTGTTGGTAAAGCAAAATGTTTTGATGGTGAACCTTCAGCGCTTGCCGCAGTTCTTGATAGAAAGATTAAACCAGGCGATGTAATTGTGATTAGATACGAAGGTCCAAAGGGAAGTCCCGGTATGCCAGAAATGTTATCTACTACTGGAGCAATATATGGTCAGGGCCTAGGTGAAGAAGTTGCTTTAATCACAGACGGTCGTTTTTCTGGAGGCACACATGGCTTTTCTATTGGACATGTTGGGCCCGAAGCTGCTGTAGGAGGACCAATTGGATTAATTAAAAATGGAGATTTAATAGAAATTGATGCAGACAAGGGTTCTTTAAAAGTAAATTTAAGTAACAAAGAAATTTCTAAAAGAAAAAAAAAATGGAAACCAAAAAAGATTGAATATACATCTGGAACTTTATGGAAGTATTCACAATCAGTTGGTCCCGCGTACAAAGGTGCAGTAACTCATCCTGGTGCTTCTAAAGAAAAAAAATGTTACGCAGATATATAATTTACAAATGAAGATAAAACCTGTTATTTTATGTGGTGGATCAGGTTCAAGATTATGGCCAGAATCAAAAAGAAATCCAGCTAAGCAATTTATCGACTTTGGCGGATGGAATCTTTTTCAAAGAACACTTGACAGAGTAAAAAACCCAATATTTGATTATCCAGTAATCAGTACAAACATACAATATTTAAACTTAGTTCGTAAAAATCTTTTAAAATGCAAAATTAAAAAATTTAAGATTATTTTGGAACCATACAAAAAAAATACATCAGCTGCAATTTTATCAAGCACACTTATAGACGAAATTTCATATGAGCAACCTATTATTTTTTTTCCGGCCGATCATTTAATCGAGAATGTAAATATGTTTAATAAATCTGTTAATTTTAATAAGAGATTTCTAGATGATGATAATATCTTTATTTTTGGTATTAAGCCAATCTCTCCATCCTCTCAATATGGATATTTTTTAACAAGAAAGATAAAGAAAGGTGTTAGCAAGGTAACTAAGTTTATTGAAAAACCAAATATAATAAATGCTAAGAAAATTATTAAAAAGAATGGATATTGGAATTCGGGGATAATACTTGCAACAAAAATTTCAATTATTAATAATTTTCAAAAATATCAAACCAACACGCTAAATCTATGTGTTGATTCTATATTAAGGTCAAAACTATTAAATAATGTTTATTATTTAGGAAAAAAATCATTTCGTAGAATTCCTGAAAAATCATTTGATTATGCAATTTTGGAAAAGTCAAAAAACATAAACGGTATAAAATTAAATATCCCTTGGTCAGATCTTGGAAGTTGGAAGGAAATTTCAAAATTATTTAAGAAAAATAAAAATAAATACTTTAAAAAAAATAATGTTTTTCATAGACCTTGGGGAAAATATATTAATTTATTTAATGGTAAAGGTTTTCTAATTAAGGAACTTTTTGTTAATTCAAAATCATCAATCAGCCTACAAAAACATAATCACAGATCAGAACATTGGACAATAACTTCTGGTAAACCAATTATTACACTAAATAAGAAAAAATTTTTTAAGAAAATTGATGAAACTGTATTTGTTCCTAAGCGAACTATACATCGAATAGAAAATCCACATAAAAAAATAGTTAAGATTATGGAAGTTCAAACAGGTCCAATCTTAAAAGAAACGGATATAATAAGGTATAAAGATATTTACGGGAGAATTAATTAATTTCCAATTCTATAGGCGTATGGTCGGATGGTTTAATTTCTGATCTAGGTTTAATATCTATTTTAATACTTTTAATTTTATCAAGAAGATTGTTTGAAACCAAAAAATGATCAATACGCATGCCATTATTTTTTTGCCAGGCACCTGACATATAATCCCAAAATGTGTATTCTTGCTTATTTTTATTAAAGTATCTGTACACATCATTAAATCCTAAATTTAATAATTCTCTGAATTTTTTCCTAATTTCAATTTTGAAGAGTGCATCATTCTCATATTTTTTGTGATCATAAACATCAATTTTTTCAGGTATCACATTAAAATCACCTGCAATAATTATATTCTTATTTTCATCTAATGTTATTTTTATTTTTTTAATAAAAGAATTATACCATTTTTTTTTGTAATCATATTTTTCTGTTTCTATAGGATTTCCATTTGGAACGTAAATATTGATTAATTTAGTGATATTTTTTTTTATTTTTATGTCAGTAGTTATGATTCTTGATTGATTTTTTATATCTTTTAAAAATTTTTTGTCAGTTTTGCTAAGCTTAATTTTTGATAAAAAGGCTACACCGTTATAACTCTTCTGACCAAATACTTGAGATTCATACCCTAAGGTTTTAAATTCTTTAAAAGGAAAATTTTTTTCTTCAGTTTTTATTTCCTGAATCATTAAAATATCTGTTTTAGAATATTTTAAATAATTTATAATATTGTTAATTCTTGCTCTAACTGAGTTCACATTCCAAGAACTTATTTTCATTTAAAGAGAAAAAGATATGCCGCAGCCGCAGGATGATTTTGTCTTTGGATTTGATATTTTAAATGAATTACCTATTAATTCTTCACTAAAGTCGACCTTCGACCCTTTTAAAATCTCCAGTGACATTTTATCCACTACAACATTATTTTGTTTAAGATCATTTTCATCCATTTTGTCATCAAATGTAAAATTGTACTTAAAACCAGAGCAACCACCACCTTGAACAGCAATTCTAAAAAAGGTTCCTAGGGGTTTAGTTTTAATTAATTGATCAATTCTCTCCACAGCTTTTTTTGTAAAGTCTATATCTTTAATCATTTTTTCTAATTTATTATAATATAGTATTCTTAATTAAATTATGCAAAAAAATTATAAGGAAAACTATTTAAAACCCTATGCTATTAAATCAATTAACAGTAAAGGCAGAATTTTTAAGGAATCTGAAAATTTAATTAGAACTCCTTATCAAAGAGATAGAGATAGAATAATTCATTCTTCATCTTTCAGAAGACTTAAACATAAGACCCAAGTTTTTGTAAACACTGAAGGAGATCATTATAGAACAAGATTGACCCATTCGATGGAAGTTTCACAAATTGCAAGAACATTGGCGAGATCTTTGCTATTAAATGAAGATTTGTGTGAAGCTTTGAGCCTGTCACACGATCTTGGTCATACACCTTTTGGTCATGCAGGTGAAGACGTTTTAAGAACTTGTATGAAAAAACATGGTGGTTTTGATCATAATATACAAACTTTAAGAATAGTGACTTATACAGAAAATAAGTATTATAATTTTAAAGGATTAAATCTTACAATAGAGACATTGGACGGTTTGTTAAAACATAATGGTCCAATAAATAATACGCGACTTTATAAAAATATTTTAAATAATAATTTATTTGATAATAAAATTATTTTTAAGAACTTTCCTTCAATGGAAGCTCAAGTAGCTAACATATCTGATGATATAGCTTATAATAATCATGATTTAGAAGATGGATTAAGAGCTGGATTATTTACGCTTGAAAAATTTAGTTCACTTAGTTTGATTTCAGAGATAATAAGCAAGCACATAAAAAAAATAAAAAATTTTAGAAAGGAAATTATTATTAATCATATAGTGAGAGATTTGATAAATTTAATGGTAGTAGACGTAATCAATACAACAAATAAAAACTTAAAATTAATCAAACCAAGGAATATAAAAGATATATATATTCAGGATCGCTTATTGGTTGATTTTTCTCCAAAAATGAAAAAAATCATTAACCAAATTAAGGATTTTTTAAAAATGAATATGTATAATCACAGCAAAACAAAAAGAAACACGAACAAAGGAAAAAAAATACTAAAAGATTTATTTGAATATTTATCAAAAAATCCCACAAAGCATATTAGCAAAACATTTTTTGAAAATGAAAAAAAAGAAAGAGTTATAGCTGATTTTATAGCTGGAATGACAGATAGATATGCTATTAATTTACATAGAAAAATAAAATGAATTTATTTTTAGAATTTCAAGTTAAAATTTTTAAAGTTTTGAAAAAACTTGAAAAAAAGAAAATAATTAAAATTCCTCCTAAAGTTAAAAGTGTATCCGTTCAACTCCCTCCATCAAATCAAGAATCTGATATTTCATGCAATGCAGCTATGATATTATCAAAATACAATAATTTGCCGTCATTAGATTTTGCTGAAATTTTAAAGAAACATCTTTTAATTGAATTTAAGGAATTTGATAAAATAAATATTGCTGAACCAGGTTTTTTAAATATTTATTTTAAAGATAAATTTAGAACAGAATGTCTTAAAAAAATAATCAAGTTAAATTCAAAATATGGATCTTTAAAAAATGTTAAGAAAAAATATAACGTAGAGTTTGTTTCTGCAAATCCTACAGGACCATTACATGTTGGTCATTGCCGTGGTGCTATACTTGGAGATTCAATCTCGAATTTATTAATCTTTAATGGAAACAATGTAGTAAGAGAATATTATGTAAATGACTATGGGGGGCAAATTAAAAATTACGTACTATCCGTCTACTATAGAATATTACAAATAACTAAAAAGAAAAATTTTCCACCTGACTCAAATTTATATCCTGGAGATTATGTAATAGATATTGCTAGAAAAATTATCGACAAAAAAACAATTAAGAATTTTAATAATTTTGATAAAATTTATAACAAATTATCTAATGAAGCTCTAAAATTTTCTATGGATTTAATTACTAAAAATTTAAGTCTACTTGGAATTAAACATGATAACTTCGTTTATGAATCTAAACTAAATGATAAAAAAATGATTTCAAAAATTGTTAATAATTTGATTAAGAAAAAATATGTATATAAAGGAAAAATTGATGCACCAAAAGGTGAAGATAAAAAAAATTGGAAAATTAGAGATCAATTACTTTTTAAATCTACCTTATTCGGAGATGATATTGATAGACCGTTACAAAAAGCGGATGGTATGTGGACCTATTTCGCTGGTGATATGGCTTATCACTCAAATAAAATTTCAAGAAAATTTAATTCATTAATAAATGTTCTTGGATCCGATCATGCTGGATATATAAAAAGAATATCTTCAGCAACGAAAGCTATCTCAAACAATAAAGTAGATTTAATATGTAAAGTTTCACAACTTGTTAAGTTATATAAAAATGGAGAGCCTTTTAAAATGTCAAAGAGAAAAGGTGATTATATTACTGTAGAAGATTTAATCAATGAAGTAGGGAAAGATTCTGTTAGATTCATGATGTTAAATAGAAGTAATGATGCAGAACTTGATTTTGATTTTAAAAAAGTAACTGAAAAGTCAAAGGATAATCCAGTTTTTTATGTTCAATATGCGTATGCACGAATTAATTCTGTATTTAGGAATCTCAAAATAAATCTTAAAGAAAAAATCAAAATTGAAAATCGTAAGTTTGATTTAAATAAGCATGAAATTGAAATTCTAAAAAAAATATTAGAGTGGCCAAGATGCATTGAGATATCATCCAATAAATTAGAACCACATAGAATACCTTTTTACCTATACGAATTAGTGACTCTTTTTCATTCATATTGGAATATGGGTAAAGATAATAAGGAATTTCGTTTTATATATGATGATGGTACTTACAATAATAATAGACTGGCGCTTTTACAAAGTTTATCTATTGTTATCAAAAATGGTATGACAATCTTAGGAGTTTCAACACCAAGCAAAATGTAATGTTTAATCGAACTAAAAATATATTTATTTTTATTATATTTTTCACATTTTTTACATTTATAATAAGATATTATTTCTCTGAGCAAAATATTATTTTAACTAATAAATCGAGAACTAATTATACATTATTACTAATCCAAGAAAGTCAAAATATACCCCTACTTAAAAATGATACCGATAATATTATCGTTTATAAAGATGAGCTTAAGGAATTTAAAAATAAGAGAAAAAAAAGATTTTGGGAAAATCTAATAACAAATTCTAATGAATAAAAAAGCAATAATATTTGGCATAAAAGGCAAAACGTTATCTACAGATGAAAAAAAACTGTTCAAAAAAAATAAACCGTGGGGGATAATATTATTTTCAAGAAATATTGAAACTGTTCATCAAGTTATGAAATTAACAAATGAAATTAAAAAACTATTTAATGACAAAAAATATCCAATTTTAATTGACCAAGAAGGAGGTGTTGTGTCCAGATTAAATAAAATTATGGATTTAAGTATGTTTTCACAAAATTTTTTTACAAAACTTTATATTAAAAATTACAAAAATTTTTCAAACTATTATCAAATCTATATAAATTCAGTTAGCGGTATTTTAAAATTGCTGGGCATAAATATAAATACTGTGCCTGTTTTAGATATTTACAGACCGAGAGCCCATAAAATTATAGGAACACGTTCTTTTTCAAATGAAGCTAGATATGTATGTAAATTAGGAAATTTATGTATAAAACTTTATAAAAAAAATAAGATAGCAGCTGTAGTGAAACATATACCGGGTCACGGAGCTTCTAAATATGATAGTCACTTTAAAACACCAATTATAAAAATAAAAAAAAATAAATTAATTAAAAAAGATTTTTTACCTTTCAAAAAATGTAAATCTCTTTTTGCAATGACTGCTCATGCAATTTATGAAGCTTTCGATAAGGATAATACAGCAACTCATTCTAAAACGATTATTGAAAAAATAATACGTAAAAGGATCCAATTTAGAGGAATTCTTATTTCGGACGATATTTCAATGAAATCATTAAAGTATAGTCTAGAAAAAAATGCTCTTAAAGCCATTAGCGCTGGTTGTAATCTTGTTCTTCATTGCAATGGAAATATTAGGGAAATGAAAAAATTATCCGAAATTATTCCCAATATTGATAAATTTACTCAAAAAAAAACATCACAATTTAAGAGGTTTTTAGGATAATATTAATTAATGGAAAATTACAACAAGGAATATTTAAAAATAAATATTGATAACTATTCCGGCCCTCTTGAAGTATTGCTAGATCTTGCAAAAACGCAAAAAGTAAATTTAACAAATATTTCAATAACTCAATTAGCAGATCAATTTATAGAATTTATTAACAGGGAAAAGGAGACGAATTTAGATGTTGCTTCAGAATATTTACTAATGGCTACTTGGCTGGCTTATTTAAAATCAAAATTATTATTACCAGAGGATGAAGAAGAATCATTTAAAGCCAGCGAAGTGGCTGAAAATTTAAAATTACAGCTTAAAAAATTAGAGTTAATTAGATTATTATCTGATCAACTATTAAAAAAGGAAAGACTTGGGGTTGATGTGCACATGAGAGGTCTTACAGATGGAGTTAGAATTTCAACTAAATCAGAATACTCAGTTTCACTCTTTGAATTATTAAAATCTTATTCAAATCATATAATGAAAAAGAATTTTTTATCAATAAATATTCCTAAACTCCCTGTATTTACCACTGAGCAAGGTATAGACATTATTAAAAAAAATATTAAACATTTGGTTGATTGGAAAAATATCACTGAGTTAATACCCAAAAATTTTAGAAAATCAAAAACTCTCAAAAAATCTGGTTTAGCGGGAATATTTTCTGCATCTCTTGAACTTTCAAAAGAAGGAGCAATATCCATTTTACAGAAAAAAAACTTTGATAAATTTTTAATTAAAGAGAAGAAATAAAAATGAAAAAGAAAAATGATTTAAAAATTTTAAAATTTCCAAATAACAGCGGAAAAATTGAAAGACGAATCGAGGCACTATTGTTTGCAGCTGAGGAGCCTCTAGATATTGAAAGTATTAGAGTAAAATTAAAAACAAATGTTAATATAGAAAAAATTTTGCTTTCTTTAGAAACCCAATATAAAAACAGAGGTATCAATTTAGTTTGTATTGGTAAAAAATGGTCATTCAGAACGGCGATAGATTTATCTAAATTTATGAATTTACAAACATTCCAGAAAAAAAAACTTTCCAAAGCAGCGATAGAAACTCTAGCAATAATAGTTTATCACCAACCAGTCACTCGATCAGAAATTGAAGAAATAAGAGGCGTTGCTTTCGCTACTGGTACTTTAGAAATATTGCTTGAACTAAATTGGGTTAGGCCTTCAGGTAGAAAGAATGTACCTGGTAAACCAATCCAATATGTTACCACAGATGATTTTTTGAGCCATTTTAATCTTCAAAAATTATCTGATTTGCCAAATATAGAGGAACTTTCAGCAGCTGGATTAATAGATAATTCTAATGTTGATTCTTCAATTTTTGGCACAGGTAAATTTTACAAAGAACAATTAGAGGAAAAAAAAGAGAATATATATTCAGATATTGATGATATGCTAAGTCATTCACTAAAATCTGATGATGAGTAAAACAAAAGATGACTTTAATAAATTTTAAAAATTGTATATAATCCACATATGAGCATAGGCTTTTGGCAAATAGCAATTGTAGTAGTATTGGTGGTCCTCCTTTTCGGCAGAGGGAAGATATCTAGTTTAATGGGTGATGTCGCTAAAGGAATTAAAAGCTTTAAAAAGGGAATGAAAGATCCAGTAGATCAATCAGACCCTACAACTTCACAAGATCAGTCTAGCGAAGAACAAAATTCAGATAAAAAATAAATTAGAATGCCACAAATTGGATGGTTTGAAATACTAATTATCGTGGTTTTAGCCATATTAATTATTGGCCCAAAAGATTTTCCTATTATGATTAAAAAAATTGGTTCGTGGGTTGGTTCATTGAAAAATTATTTTAACGAAGTACAAAAAGATATAACCGATGTAAAAGATTCTTTTGAAGAAGATATTTTAGATGAAAAAGATAATAAAAAAAATGAATGAAGAAAATGAAAAAAGATCCAGCTTTGTAACACATCTAACTGAATTAAGATCAAGACTTATTAAATCTGTAATTTATTTATTTATTTTTTTTATTTTTTGTTATTTCTTCGCAGAAAACATTTATAATTTTTTAGTTGCACCATATGCTGAAGCTGTTAAAGACGATGGCTTAAATAGACGAATGATTTTTACCGCTTTGCATGAAACATTCATTACTTATTTAAAAGTAGCTTTTTTTGCAGCTATGTTTGTTGCTAGCCCATTAATTCTAACTCAAATTTGGAAATTTGTAGCTCCTGGCTTATATAAAAATGAAAAAAAAGCATTACTACCATATCTTATTGCCACACCAACTCTTTTTCTTTTAGGTGGGATGTTGGTTTATTATTTAATAATGCCTCTGGCAATAAAATTTTTCCTAACTTTTGAAACTTCAGCACAATTTAATAATTTACCAATACAACTTGAAGCAAAAGTTAACGAATATCTATCACTCATTATGAGACTTATTTTTGCATTTGGTATTAGTTTTCAATTACCGGTTTTATTAAGCCTTTTAGCAAGAGTTGGTTTTATTGATTCAAAATATTTAAAAGAAAGGAGAAAGTATGTAATTGTAATAATTTTTGCGGTTGCCGCTTTATTAACACCACCAGATCCGATTACACAAATAGGTTTAGGAATACCTTTGTTAATTCTATATGAATTATCTATATTATCAGTAAAAATCATAGAAAAGAAAAAAGTTAATGCATGATATTAAAATAATTAGAAAAGATTCAGAATTCTTTTTAAAAAAAATTTCTGAGAGAAATGTTAAGTTCGATTTAAAGAATTTTGTCAAATTAGATGATAAAAATAGAGAATTAATTCAATTAAAGGAAAAATTAGAACAAGAAAAGAAAATTATTTCTCAAAATAGAGATGAATCTCAATTTAAAAAATCTAAAAAAATATCACTCGAAATTGACAAACTAACAGAGGAACAAATTAATATAAAAAATCAAATAGACTCATTGTTGAGCGCAATACCAAATATTGCACAAAACGATGTTCCAATTGGAAAAGATGAAAAGGCAAATAAAGAGATTAATAAAAACGGAAAAATTAAAAAATTTGATTTTAAACCACTCTCTCATTATGAAATAGGAACAAAACTTAATCAAATGGATTTTAATATAGCATCAAAAACATCTGGTTCTAGATTTGTCTTTTTAAAAGATAAATTGGCTTTATTAGAAAGAGCCATTTCTAATTTTATGCTTGATATTCATACTCGAGAGTTTGGATACTCCGAAATATCGCCACCTTTAATAGCTAATGAAAGCACAATGTTTGGAACTGGCCAATTACCTAAATTTGAGTCTGATCAATTCGAAATTAAAGTAAGAGATGAAAAATTTAAAAAATTTTTAATTCCTACAGCTGAAGTTATTCTTACAAATATTGTCAGAGATTCTTTTGTAAATGAGAAAAACCTTCCTATTCGATTAGTTGCTTCAACGGCCTGTTTTAGAAAAGAAGCTGGAAGCTACGGAAAAGACACAAAGGGTATGATTAGACAACATCAATTTTATAAAGTTGAGTTAGTCAGTATAGTAAATCCAGAAAAATCTCTTTCAGAACTTGATAGAATGACAAATTGTGCAGAAGAAATTCTTAAAAAACTAGATTTACCATACAGGGTAGTTTTATTGTCAACTGGTGACATGGGTTTTAGTGCTGAAAAAACATATGATCTTGAAGTCTGGATACCTTCAGAAAATAAATATCGAGAAATTTCAAGCTGTTCTTCATGCGGTCAATTTCAAGCAAGAAGAATGAAAGCAAAATTTAAGAGTACCAACAAGACAGATTTCGTAGCTACATTAAATGGCTCTGGTCTTGCAGTAGGTAGAACTTTAATTGCTATTATGGAAAATTATCAGCAAAAAGATGGTAGCATTATCATTCCTGATGTATTAAGACCCTATATGAATAATAATAAACTCATAGATTAATTTTTATTGTTTATTTTTTTTATTTAGTATAATCATATTAAAAACTAGGAGAATATATGTCAGGTTCAGGTTTTGCTCAGTTCATACCATTAATATTAATTTTTGTTATTTTTTATTTTTTCCTTATAAGACCTCAACAAAAGAAGATAAAAGATCATAAATTAATGGTCCAAGCTTTAAAAAGAGGGGACGAAGTTATAACTTCAGGCGGTATAGTTGGAGAAATAGATAAAGTACATGAGGATGATAAAGTAGATTTAATAATTTCGAACAATGTTTCAATAAAGGTTGTTAAATCAACTATACAAGCCTTAGCGAACAACACTAATACAAAAAAATAATTAATTTTGTGTTATACTTTTCAAAAACAAAATTAATATTAATTTATTCAATAATTGTAATTTTTATTCTATTTTCACTATTAAATTTAGTTGATGATAAAACAAATTTTCCAATATCTAAAAAAATAAATTTAGGTCTAGATCTCCAAGGAGGTTCATATTTATTGATGGAGGTTGATAGTAGACCAATTATAAACCATAAATTACAAGAAAAAATTTTAGAACTCAGAAAATATTTTAAAAAGAATAAAGTCAGTTATAAGAAACTTAAACTCGACGCCGAATCAATTTCTTTCACGTTAGAAGAAGATCATAAAGAGAAATTCTTAAATTTTTTTACCAATAAAGAGAATTCAATCAATTCATATCTTGATAGGTATAGAGCTTATGAAATGGAACATTTAGTTGAAAATAATAATGTAAGAATTAAATTTTCTAAGTTTGGACTAATAGAAGTCAAAAATTCCGCTTTAGATCAGTCTCTAGAAATTGTTAGAAGAAGAATTGATGAAATAGGTACAAACGATCCCACTATTATTAAAAGAGGCAATGATCGTATATTAATTGAACTCCCTGGTATAAACGATCCAAACAGAATTAAAAAATTGCTAGGTAAAACAGCTAATTTAAGTTTTAGATTTGTGGCTGAATCCGAAAATACCTTCGGTTCTGATTTATTGCTTTTTGAAAATTCTGAAGATGAACTAAATGTTAGTAAAAGAATAATATTAAGTGGAGATAATTTATTAAGTGCAAAACCCAATTTTGATAATAGAGCAAATCAAACTGTTGTCAGTTTTACCCTAGATAGGGCCGGGGCTAGAAAGTTCGGTAGAGCTACAGCAGACAATGTTGGAAAGAGGCTTGCAATAATATTAGACAATAAAATTATTAGTGCCCCTGTTATTAATGAAGCAATATTGAGTGGTTCGGGGCAAATAAGTGGTAATTTTACATTTCAATCTGCAACAGATTTAGCGTTACTTTTAAGATCGGGAGCTTTACCAGCGCCGTTAAATATTATTGAGGAAAGGTCCGTTGGTCCAGACTTAGGAGAAGATTCTATTAAAGCAGGCACTATTTCACTAATAATTGGATTTTTTCTAGTTATTATTTTTATGGTATTTAAATACAGAAAATTGGGACTTATAGCTGATCTAGCTTTAATTATTAATCTTTTACTTCTCATTGGGGTTTTAACAATACTAGAAGCTACTTTAACTTTACCTGGAATAGCCGGAATAATATTGACAGTGGGAATGGCAGTTGATGCTAATGTTTTAATTTTTGAGAGAATAAAAGAAGGAATGAAATATGAAAATTCTAATATTCAGGCTTTTGATGAAGGATATAAGAAAGCAAAATCGGCTGTTCTAGATGCAAATATTACAACATTAATTTCAGCTATTATACTTTTTCTTTTAGGATCTGGTCCAGTAAAAGGTTTTGCAGTTACTTTAGGCATTGGAATTTTAACGACTTTATTTTCTGTATATTTCTTTGCTAGGCACATTTCATCGTTTTATGTAATGAAAAATAAAGATAAAGGGATGTTAATATGATTTCTCAATCATTAAAGAATTATAATTTTATAAATTTTTATAAAAAATTAAACTTTGTTTCTTTAACTTTAGTTTTTTTATCAATTTTTATTATTTTTTTTAAAGGTCTAAATCTAGGAGTTGATTTTAAGGGAGGCACTTTAATTGAGATAAGAACTGAAAACTCTAATGTAAAAATATCAGAAATAAGACAATCATTTTTAAAAATGAGTTTAGGTGATGTTACAGTTAAAAAATTTGGTACAGAAAACGATTATCTTGTAAAAATTGAATCAAAAGATAATGAAAATAATTTTATAGAAGAGCTTAATCAAAAATTATCATCTGACCTTGGATCAGAAATAAATTTTAGAAGAGTTGAAAATGTTGGTCCGAAAGTTAGTTCTGAACTTCTTGAAGCTGGATTGCTTGCTATTAGTCTGTCATTAGCAGCGATGTTGTTTTATATATGGATCAGATTTGAATGGCAATTTAGTATAGCAGCTATTGCAGCTATAATTCACGATGTTTTAATTACACTAGGAATATTCTCTCTCTTTTCATATGAGATCAATCTTTCCATAGTAGCTGCTGTTCTTACTATAGTAGGTTATTCCATGAATGATACTGTTGTTATATTCGACCGCATAAGAGAGAACTTGAAAAAATACACAAAAATTCCAATATCTGAAATATCGAATAATTCTACAAATGAAACTTTATCAAGAACTATAATTACTTCTGTAACAACTTTATTAGCTTTACTTTCTATTTATATTTTTGGGGGCGAGATACTAAAAGGATTTTCCTTTGCAATGATCGTCGGTGTTATTGTTGGAACTTATTCATCTATATTTGTTGCTACACCAATTTTAAACTATACTAATGTTAGCTCTAAGAGTATTTTAAAAGAAGAAGATAATGAGAATTTTTAATATAAATTTTGAGCCATTACCATTGAAAGCAGCATAGGTAATGATAATAGAGTATTTATCCTAGAAGTTAACATGGCTGTTTTTGCTGACTTGGCTTTTTCCTCAGGAGTAGTTTCTACAATTCCTAAAGCTTTTTTTTGGTTTGGCCAAATAATAAACCAAACATTATAGGCCATTATTAAACCTAACCACATTCCAATACCGATAGCAGTATTTTTACCACCACCACTTCCTATACCTAAAGCTATTGCTTGATGAACATATCCATTTAAAGTAGCAACTATTAAGCCTGTTACTATTGTTGCTAAAGCCGCCCATCTAAACCAAAAAAGTACTGCGGGTGCTATTATTTTGCCAATAGCAGGTTTTTGTTCGTCCGGAATTTTTGGCATGCTTGGTATTTGAACAAAATTTAAGTACCAAAGTAATCCAATCCACATAACTCCTGCAATTACATGGAAATATCTAAATAGCCAACTCCAAAATAGTTGATCAAAAGAAATATCTCCGCTACCAAAAAATAGTCCTAAAAATAAAAGTATAGTTAGTACTATCGATAGATGAATAGTTTTGGATAATGACTGTAATATAGTAACCATTAAATGATTATATCACTTTCTCTATTAAATCTAAGCTGTTTTTTTATACTTGTTGTTGATAATATTTTTCAAGAAATTCCCCGTATAACTAGCCTCTATTTCACTTATTTTCTCAGGATTTCCTTCAGCTATAATTTGGCCTCCATTTACACCGCCATCAGGCCCCATATCAACAATCCAATCTGCTGTCTTAATAACATCTAAATTATGTTCTATTACCACAACTGTATTTCCTTGAGTAACAAAAGTTTGAAGTATTTCTAATAGTTTTTTTATATCATGAGCATGTAGACCAGTGGTTGGTTCATCTAATATATACATGGTCCTGCCAGTGGATCTTTTTGATAATTCTTTTGCTAGTTTTATTCTTTGAGCTTCGCCGCCAGATAGAGTAGTAGCTTGTTGGCCAACTTTTATATAACCAAGTCCTACTTTTTTCAAGGTTAGTAATTTCGATCTTACAGCAGGAATATTCTCAAAAAAAATACAACCTTCGTCAACTGTCATATTTAATACATCAGCAATGTTTTTGTTTTTAAATTTTATTTCAAGAGTTTCCCTATTATATCTACTACCTTTGCAGACATCGCAAGCTATATATACATCAGGCAAGAAATGCATTTCATATGTAATTACTCCATCACCTTCACAAGATTCACATCTACCTCCTTTAACATTAAAAGAAAATCTTCCAACTTTATATCCTCTAGCTTTTGATTCAGGTAAATTTGCAAACCAATCTCTTATTGGACCAAATGCCCCTGTATAAGTGGCAGGGTTAGATCTTGGTGTCCTTCCTATAGGAGATTGATCGATATCAATAATTTTATCTATTTGTTCCATTCCTTTATAATTTTTAAATGGTTTTGGTATTTTTCGAGATTTATTATTATTAAGCATTAAATTTAATGCGTTATATAAAGTATTAACTACAAGTGTAGATTTTCCACTTCCTGAAACACCAGTCACACATGTAAAAGTTCCTAAAGGAATTTTAAGATTAACATTTTTTAAATTATTGCCTGTAGCACCTATGATTTCAAAAAATCTTCCATTTTTTGCAGATCTTCTTTTATTCGGAATAGTTATACTTTTCTTTTTCGAAAGATAACTTCCAGTGATACTATCTTTAGCTTCCATAATTTTTTTTATTTCACCCTGGGCTATTATTTTGCCTCCATCGACACCAGCTTCGGGACCTAAGTCAATTATATGATCGGCGTTCTCCATTGTTTCAGTATCATGCTCAACTACAATAACTGTATTTCCTAAATCTCTAAGCCTTTTCAAAGCATTAATTAATTTTACATTATCTTTTTGATGTAATCCTATAGAAGGTTCATCTAAAACATATATTACACCTGTTAAACCAGAACCTATTTGTGAAGCTAGTCTTATTCTTTGTGATTCACCTCCAGACAATGTTGCAGATTCTCTTGATAAAGTTAAATAATCTAAACCTACATTTAGCAAAAAATCTAATCTTTCGTTAATTTCCTTTAATATGTGTTGCGCTATTTTCTTCTCTTTTTCATTTAATTTTTCATTTAAGCTAGAGAACCATTTTTTAGAGTCTGAAATAGATTTTTTTGTAACTTCACTTATATTTAGGTTATCAATTTTTACACACAAAGCTTCATCTTTTAGTCTCAGGCCTTTGCATTTTTCACAATCTGATTCACTTTGATATTGAGAAATTTCTTCCCGTTTCCATTCGCTATCAGTTTCTAAATATCTTCTTTCTAAATTATTAACCACGCCCTCAAAGGTTTTTCTTGTTGAGTATTTTTCATAGCCATCATCATAAGAAAATTTTATTTCATCTTCATCAGAACCAAATAAAATTACATCTTGAATTTTTTTAGGTAATTTTTTCCAAGGTTCATTTAATGAAAATTTGTAGTGTTTTGCTATAGAAGATAAGGTTTGTGCATAATATAATGATGTAGATTTTGACCAAGGTTCTACAGCACCATCTTGAATGCTCTTTTTAGTATTTGGCACTACCAGATTTGGATCTACATTTAAATTTACACCTATTCCTTCACATTCTTCACACGCGCCATATGGACTATTAAATGAAAATAATCTTGGTTCTATTTCTTCAATGGTAAAACCACTTTCTGGACAGGCAAATTTTGATGAAAATATTATTTTTTCAACTTTTCTATATTTTTTGGGTAAAGTTTCATTTTCATACTCTACAAAAACCAAACCATCAGCTAAATTAAGTGCAGCCTCAACTCCTTCAGCAAGTCTATTACCAAGATCGTTATTAATTATTATTCTATCAACAACAATAGAAATATCATGTTTTATCTTTTTATTTAAATTAGGAAATTTATCGATATCGAAATAGACTCCATCAACTTTAACTCTTTGAAAGCCTCTTCTTTTATAATTTGTAATTTCTTTTTTATATTCACCTTTTCTTCCTCTAACAATCGGAGCCAATAAATAAATTGTATTTTTTTTTGGTAGATTTTTAATTTTATCAACAATTTCAGCGACGCTTTGAGATTTAATTGGCTTTCCAGTGAATGGAGAATAAGGTGTTCCAGCTCTTGCATAAAGAACTCTCATATAGTCATAAATTTCTGTTACCGTCGCTACTGTTGATCTTGGATTTTTAGAAGTATTTTTTTGTTCTATTGATATTGCTGGACTCAATCCTTCAATTAAATCAACTTTTGGCTTTTTCATCTTATCTAAAAATTGTCTAGCGTACGCAGAAAGGCTTTCCACATATCTTCTCTGTCCCTCAGCGTAAATTGTGTCAAAGGCTAACGATGATTTTCCTGATCCAGAAAGACCGGTTATCACAATAAATTTGTCTTTTGGTATTTCTAAAGAAATATTTTTTAAGTTGTGTTCTTTAGCGCCTTTTATAACGATTTTTTTGAGCATATTTTTTAACAATCAAATCTAACCTATTAATAAAAAGATGGAAATATGTTATATTTACATATATTAACAATTAATCTTTTAATAAATCTATAAAAAATATGGCAGGCAGTTTAAATAAAGTTCTCTTAATTGGCCGATTAGGCGCCGATCCAGAAATTAAACAAATGGTAAATGGCAAAAGTGTTGCTAGAATAAGTATTGCAACCAGCAATACATGGAAAGATAAAAATACAGGTGAAAAAAAAGAAAAGACAGAATGGCACCGAGTAGTTATTTTTAATGAAGGATTGGTAAATGTTGTTCAACAGTATGTGAAAAAAGGTGCTCAGGTTTATATAGAAGGTCAACTAACTACTAGAAAATGGAGAGATGAAAAGCTTGGTGTCGATAAATATTCTACAGAGGTTGTTTTACAAGGTTTTAATTCGTCGTTTAAAATTCTAAGTAGTAAAAATAATCAAATAGAAAACTCCAATAACAATGATAAAAGTTCACTTCCAAATGATGAAAACGTTCAATCAAGTGATTTGGATGATGAAATTCCTTTTTAATTTAAATGTCAAAAGTAGAATCGAATTTAGTTAAAAACAATTACAAACCAGTTTTTGTTTATGATGAAATGAGTTCATCTTATTTGTCATATGCAATGAGTGTAATTGTAAGTAGAGCTTTACCTGATGTAAGGGATGGTTTGAAACCAGTACATAGAAGAATTATTTATGCCATGTATAAAGGTGGTTTTGATTGGTCAAAGCAATTTAGAAAATCTGCAAGAATTGTTGGTGACGTTATAGGTAAATATCACCCACATGGAGATCAATCAGTTTATGATGCTCTAGTAAGATTAACTCAAGATTTTTCTATGAGTTTACCTTTAGTCGATGGGCAAGGAAATTTTGGATCTATAGATGGAGATCCACCTGCCGCAATGAGATACACTGAAACAAAATTGTCTAAAGTTTCTCAATTTTTAATTGATGATATTGAAAAAAATACAATAGATTTTAGAAGCAATTATGATGAAACAGAAAAAGAACCTACAGTTTTACCTTCTCAGTTCCCTAATTTGTTAGTAAATGGAGCTGGAGGAATTGCTGTTGGTATGGCCACGAGTATACCACCTCATAATCTGGGAGAAATAATTGACGGAACAATTGCATACATTGAAAATAAAGATATTACGATATCTCAATTGATGAAAAAAATTCCTGGTCCTGATTTTCCAACTGGTGGAATAATTGTGGGACAAGATAATTTAAAACAAGGTTACTCCAAAGGAAGAGGATCTATTAAGATAAGAGGAGAGATCGATGAGGAAAGTTTAAAAAATGGAAAAGAACGTTTAATAATAAAATCCATCCCCTATCAAGCTAATAAAGCTGTACTGAATGAAAGAATAGCTGAATTAGCACGAGATAAAAAAATTGAAGGTATAAGTGACATACGAGATGAATCAAATCATCAGGGAGTTAGAGTAGTTATAGATTTAAGAAGAAACATAGAACCTGAAACAATAAAAAGACAACTTTATAAACTTACATCTGTAGAATCTTCATTTGGTTTTAACACTCTAGCAATAGTTGATGGAAAACCTAAGATTCTAAATTTAAAAGAATTTATAGGAGAATTTGTTAATTTTAGAGAAATAACCCTAACAAAGAAAATAAAGTTTGAATTAAATAAAGCGTTAACCAGAGCTCATATTTTATTAGGTCTTTCTGTATCTGTAGAAAACATAGATAGTGTTATTAAAATTATTAAAAATTCAAAAACTGTTGATTTAGCAAAAAAATCCTTATTGGAAAAAAAGTGGAAAATAACTAAAACTAGCAAACTGATCAATTTAATAAAATCAGAAAGAAGCAGTCCTACTTATAAACTTTCCGAAGGCCAGGTCATTGCTATATTAGAGCTTAGATTACAAAAATTAACAGCCTATGGAATAAATGAAATAGAAGAAGAAATTAAAAAACTTTCATCGTTAATAAAAGGCTATGAAAAATTACTTAAATCTAAAAAAGAATTATTTAAAGAAATTGTTAATGAATTGAATAATATTAAAGATAAATTTGCAGTTAAACGTAGAACAAAAATTATAAATGCTGTTTTAAATTATAATATTGAAGAAACCATCCAAAAGGAAGTAATAGTAATAACAATTACTCATAAAGGTTATATAAAAAGAGGTTCATTATCTTCAGTAAAAACCCAAAAGCGCGGAGGAAAAGGAAAAGCGGGAATAAAAACAAGAGATGAAGATTATGTAGTTCAAAATTTAACTACTAATTCACATTCACCTATTTTATTTTTTTCAACACAAGGTCTTGTGTATAAATTAAAAGCGTGGAAAATCCCGCAGGGTTCAGCTAACTCCAAAGGTAAAACTTTGTTTAATTTGCTGCCTTTGAAAAATCATCAATCCATTAGTTCAATAATGCCTTTACCAGAAAATGAATCTGAGTGGAAAAAACTTTACGTTGTATTTGTCACAGCAAAAGGAAAAATTAGAAAAAATAGTCTTGAGGATTTTTCAAATATTCAATCTACAGGTAAAATAGCTATGAAATTAGATGCTGATGATAAAATCATAGGCGTAAAAATTTGTAGAGAAGATCAAGACATTATACTAAGCACAAAGCTTGGCAAATGTATAAGATTTATGTCAAAAAAATTGAGAATTTTTAAAGGAAGATCATCCAAAGGAATAAAAGGAATAGAACTAGGAAATGACGATAAAGTTATTTCTCTATCAGTTTTAGATTCTATGGATATAAATCCAATAACTGCAAAAAAATTGCTTAAAAATGGTTCATCAAATAAAGATAAGAAATCTGAAGTTATAGCTAAACAAAAATATATCCTTTCTATTACAGAAAATGGCTTTGGAAAAAGAACTTCTTTTTATGATTATAGAGTAACAAATCGTGGAGGTAAGGGAATAATTGGAATTGACACATCATCAAGAAACGGAAATGTTGCTGCCTCTTTTCCAGTTAATGAAGGAGACGAAGTCATTCTATCTACAGATAAAGGTAAAATGATAAGATGTGAAGTTAAAGGCATACGTGTGGCCGGAAGAAACACACAAGGAGTTAGAATTTTTAAAATTACCGAGGAAGAAAAAGTTGTCTCTGCTATTAAAATTGAGGATAATTTTAATTAATTTTCATGAAGAAAACGGGTATTTATCCAGGAACATTTGATCCATTAACACGTGGACATATTGATGTCATTAAAAGATCATTAAAGATTGTTGATAAATTAATAATTGCGGTATCAAGCGATTATTCAAAAGATTATTTATTTTCTTCAGAAGAGAGAGTTATAATTATAAAAAATTCTCTTTTTAGGGATTTAAAATTTAATAAACAAAATATAAAAGTGTTGCCATTTAATACATTAACAACTTCATTTTGTAGAAAATATAAGGCAACAATTATATTTAGAGGATTAAGAGCGGTTTCGGATTTTGAATATGAGTTCCAATTAGCAGGAATGAACAGACAGTTAGATAAAAATATAGAAACTGTTTTTTTAATGTCCGATCCAGACAAACAAGTAATTTCATCTATGTTTGTTAAAGAAATAGCTAGGCTAAAAGGTAAAATTAATAATTTTGTTACAAAAAGCACTATTAAAGCAATAAAAGATAAATATGATTAAAAATATAATTATTTTTTTTATATTAATTTTTTTTATAAATGATATTAATGCTGAGGAAAATATTATGATTTTAAAATTAAAGGATGGTGACGTAAAAATAGAATTATTTCCTGATGTTGCTCCGAAGCATGTTGAAAGAATCAAAAAATTGGCTAATGAGAAAAAATATGATGGTGTAGTTTTTCATAGAGTAATAGATGGTTTCATGGCACAGACTGGAGATGTTGAGTTTGGAAATTCTGATTCAGTAAATTATGATATTAGCAGAGCAGGCCAAGGCGGTTCAAAATATCCTGATTTAAAAGCTGAATTTAGTAATATCCCACACGAAAGAGGGACTTTGTCAATGGCTCGTTCTGCCGATCCTAATAGCTCCAATAGCCAGTTTTTTATTTGTTTTAAATCAGCTCCGCATCTTGATAGACAATATACAGTTTTCGGAAAAGTTATTGAAGGAATGGAATTAGTTGATCTAATAAAAAAAGGTCAAGGTTCAAACGGTGAAGTTTCTAATCCAGATAAAATTATAAGTTTCAAACTACAACAATAAAAATAAAAATATGGCGGATGAAAAATTTTCTTTCAAGATATTGAAGGAAAAAGATTTAGCCAGAGTTGGAAAAATATCTACATTTAGAGGTCATATAGATACTCCAACTTTTATGCCTGTTGGCACTTTAGGTACAATTAAATCAGCTTTTATTGACGATGTAATAAATACAAACACACAAATTATTCTTTCAAATACCTATCATTTAATGATTAGACCTGGTGTAGAACGAATAAAAAGAGTGGGAGGATTACATAAGTTTATGAATTGTAAATTACCCATACTAACCGACTCTGGAGGTTTTCAGATAATGTCTTTATCTAAACTAGTAAAAATTGATAGGATCAAAGGTGCAATATTTAATTCTCATATAGACGGAAAAAAATTTATTTTAAGTCCCGAAGAAAGCATTAAAATTCAAAAAGATCTAAACTCGGATATAGTGATGGTTTTAGATGAATGCCCTAAGCTTAGTAATGATAAAAAAAAAATAAAAAAATCTCTACTTTTATCTACTGAATGGGCCGAAAGGTCAAAAGTTGAATTTGGAGATAATCCTAAAAAGGCTTTGTTTGGAATTATTCAAGGTGGAGTTTATGAAGATTTAAGAATTGAAAGTCTAGAAGGTTTAAAAAAAATTAATTTTGATGGTTATGCTATTGGGGGCCTGGCAGTTGGTGAATCGCAAAAACAAATGTTTAAAGTTTTAAGTGATATTATTCCTCATATGCCCAAGACAAAACCAAGATACTTAATGGGTGTTGGTACACCATCTGATATTTTAGGAGCGGTCAAAAGAGGCGTTGATATGTTTGATTGTGTTATACCAACCAGATCAGGAAGAACGGCCTTAGCTTTTACCTGGGATGGTAAAATTAATTTAAGAAATTCAAAATACAAAAAGGATGATACTCCATTAAACAATCATTCTTCCATTAGAAATCTAAACAATTATTCTAAAAGCTATATAAATCACTTGGTAAATAGTAATGAAATTTTAGCATCTATGATCTTAACATTAAACAATATAGCTTTTTATCAGGATTTCATGAAAAAAATCAGAGAGTCTATTAAAAATAATACTTTTGATGTTTTTTACAAGCAATATATCAATATGTTTTAAGCTAACTAGCATTATAACTACTTGAAAAGAATTCAAAAAAATATAGAAATACTTTGTTTAGGGGCCGTTAGCTCAGCTGGTAGAGCACTTCCCTTTTAAGGAAGGTGTCATTGGTTCGAATCCAATACGGCTCACCAAAATTTATTAGAAGTATATAAATTTCAAGTATAGGAAAAAACTTTCAAAAATAATAATCAGATACATATGATTTTTTCTAAAGAATTTAAACCAAGTAAGAGCAAAAAATGTGACATAGCTGAATCTAGAAAAAGATTCAAAAATAATAAAAATAAAAATCTAAGATTTTTACTTGAAAAAAGATTTTTGTGGATGAACAAATATATAAAAAACAAGAAATATATTATTGAACTAGGTTCTGGTAATGGAGCCTGCAAGGATATATTAAAAAATAAAAATATAATTTTAACTGATATTCAGAAATATCAATGGATAAATAAAAAAATCGATATGAATAATTTAAAGCTTGGAGTAAAAAATATTAACAAAGTTGATATTTTTATTATAAATCAAGCTCTACACCATTGCGCAAATCCAGCTAGGTTATTAAAACAAATGTCAAAATATTTAAAGAAAGATGGACTAATATTAATCAACGAACCTGAAATCTCATTTTTCCTGAGATTGTTTCTTTATTTGTTAGATGATGAGGCGTGGTCATTCAAAGTAAATATTTTTAATTCTAAAAAAAATATATTTAATCCTAATAGTGTGTGGGATGCCAATAATGCTACCGCAAGACTTCTTTTTAGAGATGAAAATAAATTTCATTTATATTTTCCCAAGCTAAACATTGAAAAGAATAAATTAAATGAATTTTTAACTTTCATTAATTCTGGTGGCGTTGTACAAAAAACTTTCTCCGTACCTATAAACAGATTTCTTTTCTGTATTATGGATTATATTGATAAAATCCTTATTTTTTTATTTCCATCTATTTTTGCTTTAGGGAGATATGTAATTTTGAAAAAAAAGTAGTAATTTTTTAATTGCTCAACTCTTTGCATTTCAATATTTTATATCTTACTAAAACATCTGTAATATTATTTTTTTTTAAACAATTACCTTCTATAGCATTTTCAATTATTTCATTTCCGCCCCAAAGTGGTTTAACTACATAAATTATTTCAATTTTATTTTCTTTAATTTTCTGAATTACGAAATTTTTGTACTCTTCATAGTATTGGGAATTTTTAATTGGATTTACATGATAACCAAACCATACTTGACTCGGCGAGTTATCATAAATTGATAATACAACTGATATGAATTGATAATCAGTAATAATAATTTTATTTTTTTTATCTTTTTTAATAGCAGCAATAGTATTTGATAGTTTCTTTATTTCTTCTTCTGGTTTTTCTGGATACAATACAGTAATCCATTTTAAACCTTTTAGCCTTTTATCCAAAATTTCTGAATCAATGGCTCTCTCAATTTTTGCATTTCTTAAATCCATAAAATCTCTTTTATGAACATATTTATATCCATAGTGAATTGAAGAAGAAATACTTGTAATAATCAAAAAATAGAAAATATATTTTTTTTCATGAAAAAATTTCAAGTAATATATATGAGAAAAGCCAATTAATACTGGTATTATAAAATATATATACAATCCATTTATAGTCATCAATTGATGCAAAATTAAGGAGTAAGAATAAAATATTAGTGCAATTAAAATATAAAAATCTTTTGTTTTTATATATGAAAAGCTCTTCAATAAGTTTTTTATTATTACAATTAGTAATAATAAATAAGAAAGATGTATTAATTTAAATCTAAGTATAATTCGATTAAATTCTAAAGGAAAAAGAAATTCAAGCCGACTTGAACCTAAAGAAATTGGATATAAGATGTATTGATGATAAAAAGAAGAAAATGGAATTTTAATACTAAATAAAATTATAAAAAAAAATAATATAAAGGATATTACACCTAATACTGCTGAAAAAAAATTTCCGCTATTATAATTAAATATAAAATAAAATATAGACAGTAAAGAGATAATTAATATTATATGAGAAGTTGGAGCTTGTTTAGATAAAAAAGATATACCTAAAATAATTGGTAGTAAAAACCAATAAATTTTTAAATCAGTTTTTATAGCAAGAATAAAAATAAATATGGATATTAATGAGAGGTAAGAGGCATGATGATCGACATATGGTGTGCCTGATGATGGATAGGCTAAAAAAGATAATAAAAATGAATAAAAAAAACAATAATGTATATTTAATTTGAGTTTATATAATATGTAAAAAGTTGAAATAGTAAGTATGAAATTAAATATCGATGCATGAAAAACGTAACTCGACCAATTAACACCAAATAATTTAAAAAAGAAAGCTTGAAAAAATGCAATGAAAGGACCGGTAATCGTCCAATAATCTCTAAATGGGTAATGTCCATTTAAAATATCATATCCAGCATTAAAACTAAAAAAACTATCAATCGGATTTATGCCAATATTTCCATAGTATTGATTAATAGAGATTGAGAAAAAAAATAATACTCCAGAATATAATTTAATCTTATTATTAAAGAAAAATCTCTTCACAGTTTTATTAACCTGTCTTAATTGGGGGGTATTTTATAATAATTTCAGGTATCCAATTTTTTAAAGATTCAATTCTTCTTAAGCTTGAAGGGTGAGTGCTCATCCATTCAGGTGGCTCATTTCCTTTGTTTGATTCTTTCATTCTTTCCCAAATTTTAACTGATTCTCTAATATCATAACCTGCTATAGATGAAAAAATTAAACCTAAATAGTCAGCTTCTGATTCTTGTTTTCTACCAAAGGGATTATCAATACCAAAAGTTCTCAGTAATCCAGCAACATCCACACCAGCAGTTCTAGAAGCGGTACTAATTTTTCCACCAGAAGCAATATCAACTATTTGAGTGCCAACATTTAATACTAGAGCTCTACTTGCTCTCTCAACAGAATGCTTAGCAACAGCATGAGCTATTTCATGACCCATCACTGCAGCTAGACCATGTTTATTTTTTGTAATTTCTAAAATTCCCGTGTACACAGCAATTTTTCCACCTGGCATACACCATGCATTTTTTATTTTATCATTATCAATTAATATATATTCCCAGTTAAATCCATAAGTAGGATCTTTCTTATTTTGTGAATCAAAATAAGAACTTACAGCTTCTTCTATTCTAGCTCCAATTTCTTTAATTTCATTTAATTGTTTTTTATCCTTACTAAGTTTTGCTTTTCTTTTAACATTCTCATAGATTTGAACAGCCTGTCTATTCAATGTGCTTTCAGGTATTAATTTTAACTGCTTTCTATCAGTAATTGGAGCTGTTGAGCACGAAGAAAATACTAATCCGCAACTACAATAGCCAAATATTTCAAGAAATTTTCTTCTATTTATGTTATTAGTTCTATTCATTAAAATATTACTATAATAAATATAAATATGAGAAAATAAATGCCTAAAAAAGATAAAAAGACCAGTATTTTAAGTAGATTAAGGAACTATTTTATAGCAGGTATAGTAGTTCTAATTCCTATTGGTATTACAGTCTATTTTACAATTTTTTTAGTATCTATTTCCTCAAAAATTCTACCAAAAGAAATTAACCCAAATCATTATTTACCATACAACATTCCAGGACTTGAGATCATCATATCTTTATTACTAATTACATTTATAGGTTGGCTGTCATTATCATTTCTGGGGAAGAGATTATTGAATTATTTTAATAGCTTTTTAAATAGAATACCATTTTTAAGAACCATATATTCAGCAATTGGCCAAATGACAAAATCTTTTACGAGTGATGATAAGTCAAAAAAAAATGTTGTATTAGTTGAGTATCCGAGAAAAGGAACCTGGGCAGTTGGTTTTGCCACTCAAAAAAATACAGGCGAAATAAGTAAAAAAACTAACAGCAAATTAATAAATGTTTTTGTTCCAACAACACCAAATCCAACAAGTGGATTTCTTTTAATGTTTCCAGAAGATGATATTATATACCTAGATTTAACTTTCGAGGAAGCATCAAAATTTATTGTTTCTGCCGGCACTTCAAATCCAAATTAGTTTATATAATTTATTTGATTTATAATATTGGCTTTGTCAAATAATTTTAGAAGAAAATTATATTTTTTAAAACTATTTTTATTTAATTCGATTTCCTTAATATTTTTTTCAGCTATTTCAAATAAATCTTTGTGATGAACAGGGTCAGCTATTTTAAAGTCTTTTATCCCACTTTGTTTAAAACCCAATATGTCTCCAAAACCTCTAAGCTTCATATCTTCTTCAGCAATAAAGAAACCATCATTTGAAGATTTGAGAATTTTAATCCTTTTTTTTGCATTATGACTTAAATTCTTTTTATATAATAAAATACAAGTACCTTGTTTTTTTCCTCTACCAACTCTTCCTCTAAGTTGATGTAGTTGCGATAAACCAAATTTATTGGAATTTTCTACAACAATTGTATTGGCGTTTGGAAAATCAATGCCCACCTCAATAACTGTTGTAGAAACTAAAATATCAATTTTTCTTTTTAAAAAGTTATTTAATATCTTATTTCTTTCATCAGTTTTTAAATTACCATGAATTATTCCGACTTTATTAGTAAATTTTTTTGATAAAAAAATATATTTATCTACAGCTGCCGCATGGTCAATTTTTTTAGATTTCTCTATTAATGGACATACCCAAAAAATCTGATTACCAATAATAATTTCTCTTCTGATAAAAGATAAAACCTCATCTATTTTTTCTTCAGGCTTACTAAGTGTTATAATTTCTTTTCTGGAAGATGGTTTTTCGTTTAATTTTGATATATCCATATCTCCATAAACCGTTAGAATCAAAGTCCGTGGTATTGGTGTTGCTGACATTAAAAGGATATCACAATCTTTCCCACCTTTATCAGACAATTCAATTCTTTGTTTTACTCCAAATTTATGCTGTTCATCTATAATAACCAATCCCAATTTATTAAAAGTTATATTTTTTTGAAACAAAGCATGAGTTCCTATAATGAAATCGATTACACCGTCTGATAAATTTTTATGGATTGTTTTTCTATTTTTTGATTCTGTTTTACCAACAAGTAATTGAATATTGATATTAGAATTTTTGAAAACTTTTTTTGCAAGTGAATAATGTTGTTTGGCCAGAATCTCAGTAGGCGCCATTAAAGCTACCTGATACTTTGAATTAATAACATTCGCTGCAGATATAAAAGAAACTATAGTTTTTCCACTTCCAACATCACCCTGAAGAAGTCTAAACATTTTAATGTTTGATTTTAAGTCTTTATTTATTTCATCTATAATTTTAATTTGATCCTTTGTTAAAATAAAATTAAAATTTTTCAAAACATGTTTGGACAAGCTATCATTGAAAATTTTATTTAATTTTTTGTATTTTTTAATTCTTTTTCGCGCTTGTGACAAAACTAATAAGTTTGCTAAAATTTCATCATAAGCTAATCTCCTATAGGAATTTGAGTTAAAATTATTATCTTTATTATTATGAATATTAAATATAGCTTTATTCCAACTTATATTACCAATTTTTTTAATTATTTCTTCATTATGCCATTCATTTTCAATTGTTATTTTTTGCAATACTTGATCTATTAGTTTTCTATATATCTTTTCAGTCAAACCTTCCGTTAATGAGTATTTAGGAATTATTTTTGCAACATACTCCTCATTATTCAATGGCACAGCATAATCAGGATTAGTAATTTGATATTTATTTCTAAAAAAATTTATTTTCCCACTTATTACAACATCCGAATTTAGTGGCAGAATTTTTTTTATATATCCCTCTCTGCTATTAAAAAAAACTATATCTATTGAGCCTTTTTGATCTTTGCAGATAACCTTGTTAGGAAGATTTCTTATTCTAGGAAAATTATATTTGTAAACATTAACTTTGATAGTCGCAATTTTTCCAATTTCTAATTTATCTAATGATTGAACATTAGATCTATCTGTATAACCGTCCGGCAAATTCCATAATAGATCACATATTTTTTCAATTTTCTTTTTTTTTAAAATATTTTTTGTTTTATTTCCAACTCCTTTTAGAGCAGACACATTTTTGAATAAAAAATCTTGCATTTATATTTGAATCACTATTCTATAATATATATTAAATTTTATTTATTTATGACAAATTTAGAAATTATTAGAAAAAAAATCATGTACAGGTCAACTCATAGAGGGACGAAGGAGATGGATCTATTGTTGGGTGCTTTTGTAAAAACTAATATAAATAAATTTAATGAAATTGACCTAGTAAATTTACAAGATTTATTATTATTAGAAGACGAAACTTTATATAAATGGTATTTTGAAAATATTCCTAATAAAAAGATTGTAAATAACAAGATATCTAGGATGTTGAAAGCTTTTCAATTATAGCAAATGGCGGAGAGAGTGGGATTCGAACCCACGAAAGAGTTGCCCCTTTGCTGGTTTTCAAGACCAGTGCTTTCAACCGCTCAGCCATCTCTCCACGTACTTTATTATATTTTACCTAATTAAATTACAACTTTATTTTGAAAATTTATTATGATTAATTTAAGTATATCCCTTATTATAATAAATGATTATGCCTTTTAAATATAAATTCATAACTTTATTTCTTATTTTTATTTGTATTGCTTTTAATACATCAAAAGCAAACGTAGATGATGATTTTAAAGTTTGGGCTGCTGACTTTAAAGAAAAAGCTGTAAAAAAAGGTATATCACAAGAGACGGTAGACAAAGCATTCTCAAGAGTAAAGTTTTTAGAGAATGTTATAAAGTATGATCGTAAACAGCCTGAATTTTTTGAAGATACAGAAACATATATTAGCAAAAGAGCAAACGCTTCAAGAGTTAAAAATGCAAAAAGAATTTTGAAATTAAATAAAGAATTATTTAACGAGGTTGAAAAAAATTTTAGTGTCGAAAAAGAAATTTTACTTTCCTTGTGGGGAATAGAAACAAATTTTGGTAAACACGTAGGTAAAATGGATATAATTTCATCTTTGGCTACTTTGAGCTTTGATAAAAGGAGAAGTCAATTTTTTTCAAATCAATTATTAATATTATTGAAATTAATTGATGAAGGATTAATTGAAATTGAAACTTTATTTGGTTCGTGGGCAGGTGCTTACGGTAATTTTCAATTTATGCCATCAACTATAAAAAGCTATGCAATAGATTATGATGGTAATAATAAAATAGAATTAAAAAATTCGTTGAGAGATTCTTTAGCATCAGCTGCTAATTATATTCATAAGATTGGATGGAAAAAAGATCAACCATGTTTTTATCGTGTTAAATTGAACAACCCAATTAAAAATAAATATGTAAATACATCAGCAAGAAATATATCTAATAAAATGAAAATTTCAGAATGGAAAAAAAAAGGTGTTGTAAATATTGATGGAACAGAATTAAAAACTAATTTGAACGCAGCTCTAATAATGCCTGATGGAGATGGAGATTCTCCGATCTTTTTAGTTTTTCAAAATTATGAAAAAATACTAAAATGGAATAGATCTTTAAGATTTGGATTAACTGTTTGTACTCTAGCAAATATGATAAAAACATGAAATTTAGAAAAATAATAGCAATTATATTATTGAGTGAATTTTTATTTTCCTGCGCTGATTATAAAATTAATAAATCAACAGATTCTATTGAACGGAATTATTTCTCATCCCTTGGTTTTGCCCTTATTTATAACGATTCTTTATATCAACAAAAAATAATTAATAAAAAAATTAAAAATAATGAAATAGCAACAATGCATAACTACCTTAAAGTTAACACACCCATTAAAATTATTAATCCTGAAAATGGAAAATTTATAGATACGAAAATCAATAAAAAAACAAACTATCCAGAAATATTCAACTTAGTTATTACTGAAGAAATTGCATATATTTTAGAATTAGATTTAAATAATCCTTATATTGAAATATTAGAAACTAAAAAAAATAAAAAATATGTAGCTAAAGAGGGTGTTACATTTGACGAAGAAAGAAATGTTGCTGACAAAGCACCTGTTAATGATATAAAGATGAATGACCTTTCCTCAAACGAAATTGAAACAAATAAAAGTACACAAAAAATTAGTAAATTTTTTCTAATTATATCGGACTTCTACTATTTAGTTTCAGCAAATAACTTGAAAAATGAATTAAATAAAAACTTAAAAGCAAATAATATTTATGTCAAAAAAATTAATAATAATAAATATAGGCTTTTAATTGGGCCTTTTGAAAATTTTAATGCTTTAAAAACTACTTATATTAGTTTAAACAATTTGGG
>Ga0066836_10000096_pt1 | contig 33215 bp, 43 predicted proteins | sample ETNtaG_18_FD_71568 | JGI IMG/M metagenome (GOLD analysis project Ga0066836, IMG submission 71568) | Marine microbial and viral communities from oxygen minimum zone, Eastern Pacific Ocean - ETNP201302SV91 | ecosystem: Environmental > Aquatic > Marine > Oceanic | place: Pacific Ocean: Eastern... | reverse complement strand
TTCTTCATTGAACCAATGGAGGCAACAAGTATAACAGGTTACCTTGTATGGATACAAAGATGTATGCAATATATTATGAAGGGTGGTATACTACAGGATATTATTGATGAAAATCAACGAGACATCCAAGAGAATGCAAACTTCCTTCTCTATCACTATGCACATGGGTCTAACTATGACACACCCTTCTGGCAGTATGCTAAGGATCTCTACCAACCTTGTAGAGTATTCAATAACATAATAGATGAAGCGAAGAATGAGAAGTGGAGACGGTTATCAAACGGAAGTGCTTACAACTATAGTTACTTCAGTTTCCTATCAGTCATCGCTACTTATTGCAACATGGAAACAAAGCAAGATTACAAAGCACTACTAAGAAACAACTGGTGATTATGATTTATTTTATCGGACTCCTTATGATTGTCACTGTTTGTGCATTCGTATATTATTTGGGACTCTATAACCCTCACTAAATAAGGTGTAGGTGTATGTAATACATGGCTGGCGAGACCATCAGAGATATAGTAGAGAGGTGTTACTCAACACCGAGTGGGATACTGGCATCTAATCCATTAGACCAGTTGAATCCTAATGTACCTACTGCTGGATCATCAGGTAATGTTGTACCTACTATCAATCCTGGAGAAGCAATAAGAAATATAGTTGGGAGATGTTACAGTGTCCCAGTCTACAACCTACCTAACGTATTAGACGAGCAGAATCCACTACCAGAAGGTGATCCACCTGTAGTGGTACCTGATCCTAAACCTGGTGATGTTATAAGAAGAATAGTTGACAGATGTTATAAGACTCCGCCAGGTATCCCAGAGCTAACAGATCCACCTGAGTTACCTGACTATGGTTTGGACTGGGAGTTACCTCCTTGGGGACCGTGGATGCACAAGGAGTTTGGTTGGTTGCCACCAATGAAGTTGACTCTTCACCCACCAACAAAAGATAATTCATATATTATTGTTAAGACTGGTCCTGAGGATCAATGTGATAAGGTTAGAAAGTTATTAGAACTCAAGTTACTCAGACCATTAAAAGATTTTAGTTTACCAGGATTCCCTGCACCTGGATGGTGGGAGCATATAGAAACAGGAGAGAAATATTATTGTGATATTGATAAGGGATTAGCTGGTGACCCATTCAAAACTTGTGTTAGAAATGCATTAGACTGTCTGTTTAGACCTTACCTTGGTGGTGCATGGCAACCACCCAAGTCAGATTGTAGTGCTTACTGGCCTAATGGATGGAGTGGTAACCAGACTGAGGTATGTGTAGAGAATTGTTTCCCAGATAGGATACCAATCTATGAGTCATCACTATCCAGTGGCACCATACAGACATCGTTTGATGCTTCAGGTAATCTAGTTGCTACTGGTAGTGGTACTGGTGTTGCAGTACTAAAACTACAATGGAATGATAACCCCAACACACATGGTGTTGCCATCGATAACATTCAGATGGGAGGTAAGACGTGGACAAGGACTGGTAGATCAGGTGAAGAGATTCAGACACTTGCTCTTAGTGGTGCTGGTACTACATCTATTACTATGAATGGTAACTCTGGTGGGTTTACTATCGTTGATAACAACACCAGAATATGCATGAAGGATACACATGGTAGTGATTGTAATGCTAACTTCAGTATTGTATCTACTAACATAGGATCTGATCATGCATACGATCCTCAAGGTGCTAAGTCAGGATACACTTTAACTAATGCTAAACCAGCATTTTATATACTTGCACAACCTATAGCAAATGTAACTGTCCCACTGTTTAGATTCTATTCAACAGTCAAGCAAGATACATTCTTAACTACTAATCCTGGTGAGCCTGATACTAAAGGTGCAGGTGAGAGAGCATCGATGAATGCTTCTGGCATGGCAGGTGGTGAGGTGCTAGGACATGTCTTCCCAACTGCTGCCTCAATGAATAGTTATCTACATGCTGATGAGCAAGCAGAAGCATTACATAGATTCCATAGCAGTAATCCTTTCGACCACAAGTATACTATTGATGGTGAGATAGTAGGTGGTAACCCTCAGAAGATACCTAAGAGGTGGTGCTATCGTATACCGATAGAATCTAAGGCAGACCTTAACATCTCAATGGATGTTGAGAAAGGATCAGCAGGATATGATAACGCAATTGGTTTCTACCTAGCAGATGCTACAGGTCCTAAGTATGGACGCATCATTGTAACGAGTGCTAGGAATGGTACCAACCTATACAATGCATGGATGACCAGTCTAAAACTCAACGAGTATGCTGGAGGGACGATGGGATTTTTCCTCATCCCTGATGGTGGTGGCCAGAATTCACTCAGCATTATGCAAGAGGTTACATTCAACCCACTTAATTCTCCTCACGATGGAGGATTCAGTGCGATAGGTATCAGCACAGCACAGAGTAACTACTGTCTCTTCAGTGATAGAGAATGGAATCCTATGAAGAAGGATCAGACTAAGTGGCAGGGTAAAAACAATCAATTCTGGGAGGACTTGATAGCAGGTGACGATGACTATGATGACCTAAGATTCTGGCATAGACTTGGGTGGACCTATGGTGGGTATACCTACGAGGGTATCCAATGCTATTTGTATGCAGAAGCTGCACCAGAGAAGGTCATGAGAAAGATAGACCCTTCTGTAAAATGCGACGCTAGAATATTAAAGGCCAGCTTTAAGGACGTAGTTATGAGACGCATGGACTGCGGTAACAAAGTCCCTAACGTCGTAGGTAATGATGTTGAGTGGGAGTGTGGCACATGTAATGGTGAATACTCAGTCAAATTAAATACCAACCAGACTATTGAAGCAGCAGTCGGTGGATCCTTTAGGTTTGTATCTATGGGTGGTATCAATGGCGGCATCTATGGTGCTTGCATGAAGTTTACTCTTCGTATGAAGAAGAATGGTACCACAATATTCACCAAGCAATTTGAAGCACAGTATTGGCCCGCAATAGGTAGAGACTTATGGGATCAGGACATTACTTTAGAACCAACTGATGAGTTAACCTTTGAGGTAGTAAGTATTGATACAGGTGCAGTCACAGGTGACATAGCACTGGAAGCATCTCTTTATGCATTAGATTCTACTATGTTTGAGGGATCATTTAAGATAATGCTAGGCACTCAGTCACATGATAGTGTGATAGCAAAACAGACAGGTAACCCAACACTCAACCCAATAACTAAAGAGGGTGGAGAGATAGAAGGATTTGCATTCTCATTTAATCCTACCAACAGACAAGAGTTTGAGTGGGAGGCAGGTAGTAAACTTGCTGAGACATGGAGTGAGGACAACGTGCCTGACCCAGGAGATCCATACACATATGTTTGGGCAAATAATATACCAGTCGCTATGCATGGGTCACTACAAGTCAACCCAGATATACCAGGACAGAGTAGGATAATAGGTAACACTGCGATGCCTACATTACCTGGTGCTTACATAGACACAGGATATCTTTATGATGTTGAAGCAAACTATTTCTCTGCTACATTACTAGAGTCCTACAACTACAGGAATCTATCAGGAGTATACAACCACCTTGTTGAGGACTATCTCTTCACTAGGTTTGAAACTCTGAGTGGTACCAATATATCACAGGCATACAGAGACATCCTTACGCAAGCAGCACCGACAACGTTTGCACGAGGCAGCAAACCGTGGTATACTTTAGGAGCCAACTCAATTGGCAGTCACTACCTGACTGTTGTGAATAATATATGGGATGGTGCAGCACAAGCACCGCAAAGAGACACATACTTCTCTCCTATTACATTCATACAAGACTATACTCTTGACAACTATCATGGTACTGGTGGTGGAAACTATGCTGATGCTGCTAAGATACGTGTAGGCATCACATTCTATCCAGTTATCTTTGATCAGACTACTTCATCTAAACAGGTGCACTACTGGCAAGCAATGGTTCACGTCATTGATGTCATTGATCAAGGTAAAGGTTACACCAAAGGGTCAGAGTTTGTGCTAACATGGCCTCCGATGAGAGATAGGTCGAGTGAGAATCCATCACAGACACCATACTATCCTGATCAGGAAGCAGGTTTCTCATTCCCAGTAGGTAAACAACTTGCTTGGTGGGAGAATGAAGACCTAGTTAGAAGGAGTCTTAAGGAAGCCTTCTATCAAGAGTCACACAACAAAGACTCAGTTGTATGGTATAGTGGTACCGACAAAGCAAAATTCAGAGTTAGATTTAAGATAACTCTTACACAGTGCACAGATCCCCCTTAAAATTATGGCAAACGGTTTCAGCGGAAGAGAGGTCAACGCAGAGAGATCTCTAGAAAAATCTTCACGAGAGTTAAGGACTCTTAGGAAGGTCATCGAAAGGTATAAGGATGATCCGAAGGGTAAGAAGAAGATGCTCAAGAAGATGCAGAAGTATTGGAGGAGTCCTTTAGCAGAGGTGAAGTCACTCGACTACAAACCGAAGGGACCTAACTGGACACCCCCTGAAGATTTGCAGCAGAATTTGGAGAGAATGGCCGAATATGTGGACCCACGTGAAGAGTGTGAGGATTCGGACATAAATAACAGTTCGTTAACAGATGCTCAGGAAGCTGAGCTCCGTGATAGACTAACCAAAACCACCGATGCCGATGATTAATTTAGAGGAGAAGTTTGGCTCTTACATAGGTAGTAGTAAGACTTTTCGTATTGATGGAGTAAACGAATCCGTTACAGGGTATGGATACCACTGCGACGGTGCAGATATTAAGGGTTACTGGGTCAATACTACTCACTTTAAACTCTTTTACAATTTGAATGAGCAATTTATTAGAATGGTACCTTTGAATGACTTGGAAGACGCAACCCCTCTTTCCAAATCCACTAGCAACCTCTAGGATTAACCCAGAGATCTGTGATATCCTCACAGATATGCTACGTGAATATGATTTCTCAGAAGATGAGGATGGATTGAGTGCTGTAACTGTTAATAAACATGTATTGCATAACAAAACCTCAGTCATAGACTACTTCACTCGTAAGGTGAGACAGTGTGTCTGTGAGCTGGGGTATCATTGTGACATACAGATCACCACCTCTTGGTTCACAGCAACATTACCTGGTGGGTCAGCAGATGAACACGCACATTGCAATTCATGGTTCAGTGGTGTAGTATACTTCGATGAGTATGATGACAACTCTGCTCCAATACAGTTTGTAAACCCTCCACAAGGGGTCTACGTGCTTCCTTCTACGGATAATGAATATAATGCTACGGATCACGTTGTGGTGCCTTCTAGGGGCACTATACTATTGTTTCCGAGCAGTATAAGACACCGAGTGTTAAAGAATTACTCTCAGTATGAGAGATATTCACTAGCATTCAACGTGTTGCCTAAAGGTATGATCGATGTAGGAGATTCATCCTACTTGTACCAGTAGCACAACTGTCACAACCCCCCTTGACGGTATGCCGTAATACCTGATAGTATAAATACTTCTTAACAAAGGACTCGAAACAATCGTAACCCTGTGTTGAATGACAAACAGACCCCATGTCGGGGGTCTCATCATCCGCAGGGTTTTTTCCGTGCGAGATACTTTTTAACTTAAAATGTCTATCAAATCAACAATCGCAGCTATAGCTGCATCACCTTTCCTTCTCGCTGGAGCCGCTTTTGCTGGTCCTTACGTGAATGTTGAAAGTAACCTCTCATATCCAGATGGATCTTATTCTTCTGCTACTACTGATGTACACATCGGTTACGAAGGAGTAAATGAAACTGGTAAGCTTGCCTACTACGTACAAGGTGGTCCTGCTGTAAGTCACAGCGAAGCTGCTGACGATACAGATCTAGACTTCTCTGGAAAAGTTGGTGCTTCTTATGCTGTTGCTGATGCTACTTCACTTTACGGTGAAATCTCTGGTATCACTGACGAAGATGCTACTGGCGATTCTCTAGTTAACTGGGGTGCTAAAGCAGGTGTTAAGTTCACTTTCTAAAACAGAAGGTTAATATCACACTAAATAAAGGGTCTCTATGAGACCCTTTTTTCTTTCCTACTATAATAATATGGCCAAAACACCAGGAAACACCGCAATCTATACGAGAGAAGGTTGTGGATTTTGCACAAAGATTAAGGAAGTTTACAAATCTAAAGGATGGGGCTTTGCAGAATACAAATTAGATGTTAACTTTACTAGAGAGCAATTCAAAACAGAATTTGGACCTGCTGCTACCTTTCCACAAGTTATAATTTCTGGACACAAAATGGGTGGATGCTCCGAAACTGTTAAATACCTCCGAGAAAACACTTATCTATGACCTACATGGACCCCAACCCTGATGAGCTTTATACTATTATCGACAGGGCTATTGATGAAGCAATGTTGAATGGGAGATTCCTCTTTAATATGAAGTCGTATCTCACAGGCAACAAGTGGACACGCAAACAAACAAAAGAATTAATAGACTCGTCTTCTATGGATGAGTTGACACAGGTAGTGGATGAGTTATCTCAATACATTGCACGTGATAAGTATATGTCTGAGGCATATAGTAATGTGCCTAAACCACAGGCAAGGAAGATCAGGAAATATTTTGAGACGGTTATCAATGATGCTAAAGAATATTATGACAACCGTAGACCAGGCAGACCACGTAAGGGTGCTAAATAAAAATGACATAGTTAGGAGGCTTCCATGACGGAGATAAGTTTTATTTACATCGCTTTCTTTCTAACTATAGGTAGTTTTCTTTTAGGTTTTGTGGTATCATGGAACATAAAAGATGTCTTCGACGCATGGAAAGAGCGAGCAGAGTATGCAGCACTCGTTATGCATCCTGAGATGCAGACCGAAAATGGACCTGTTGATCCATCTGAGCTGATCTACTTGCGTATTCACGACGAAGATGATACAATGTATGATGACGACGAGTAAATTATGAGATTAATGATTTCTGAGGTTCTTCAGAAGGCACACAACGCCAAGACGAAGGCACAAAAGATCAAGATCCTTCAGGATAATAATACTCCTGGACTGAGATCGATCTTTATTATAAACTTTGACGACAGTTTAGAGACACGTGTCCCTCTAGGTGAGGACGTACCTTATCGTAAGAACGATGCACCTAAAGGCACAGAGCATACACTACTAGAGAAGGAGTCTAAGAAACTCTATCGATTCTTTAGAGGTGGTGATGATGCACTCAAACCTCTCAAGGTAGAGAGTATGTTTATACAACTACTAGAAGGTCTGCATGAGAGTGAAGCAGAGGTACTAGTAAAGGCAATTAACAAGACACTGCACAAGAGATTTCGTATCACCAAGGCAGCAGTCCAAGAAGCATTCCCTTCTATAGAATGGGGTGGCAGAGGTAGATGAAGTTAACTGATGAGCAGATCGCTGACATTAATGGTCGGGGGATGGGTTGTGTCATCATAAAGACTGGTTGCACACCTGATGCAGCAGAAGATAAGACGTTGCCAACTAATGCATACCTGCTAGAGTTAAAGAAGGGTGATGACACCTGGTTTGACATAGTAATGGGTGAAGCTGTAGGTGTCTTCGACACATACTATGATATGTTTGGTAATGTAATGCAGAAGATGTCATGGACATCAGGTACTAGACAACCAAGTCAGTATCATAATCCCCTATCACCTATCAAACCTAAGCCTAAGAAAAAGAAATGACAGATGATAAGTATTGGAGTTACCACGATACCTTGCTCGATCTTCTAAAGGAGAAAGCATACAGACGTGGAGAATATGTATTGTCCTCTGGTAAGAAGTCAGAGCACTATGTTAACTGCAAACCTGTAACACTATCATGTGAGGGTAACGCACTCATGTCACATCTATTGATAGATATGATAGAACCTGAAGCAGTAGCAGTAGGTGGTCTAACATTAGGTGCTGACCCATTAGTATGTGGTGTAGCACAGAAGGCATACTACAGAGGTAATAAGCATCTTGATGCTCTTATTATCAGGAAGAATGTCAAAGGATATGGTACGAGAGAGTTACTTGAAGGACCAAAACCACCTAAAGGATCAGTTGTAACAGTCTTAGAAGATGTAACAACAACAGGTAGCAGTGCTATCTCAGCAGTCAAGGTACTACGTGAGAATGGTTACGTTGTTAATCGTGTCGTTGCTATCGTAGATAGGATGGATGACCATGCTACATGGGTAGAGAATGGTCTAGAATTTATGTCAATATTTACTTTGGAGGATATAACAGGATGACAGTATATTTTGACCCTCGGAAGGCAAGCAAACCTGTAGAGGAGATGACTGAGGAAGAGAAGAATCAGGAGCTTGGTAAGCAAGCAGTGACTGCAATTGGTAACATTACCCTGTCACCTCTGGTCCTTATGTTAGTATGGAATGCATGTATACCAGGCATCTTTGGACTGGCAACCCTAGGTTACTGGTCAGCTATGGGATTGTATGTAGTTTCTCGTATCTTAATGAGGAAGAATGACTAGATTATGGAGAGTGTGGAAGTATGCGTTGGGTAGTTTCTCTGATGAAAGAACCAAACGTTATGATAATGTTATCGTTTTCGTACGATCCTTTATCTTTATGACCTACCTCATCACCAATTGTTTTATCGTTAGTGGAGTAATCAGACACTGGAATGACTAAAGTATGCTTAGTGAGCATCACACCTGATGCTGAGAAAACTATAGGATATGTCGCAAGAGTATCCAATCCAAACAACCAAGACAACCCGAAGGTTGCTGGTTTATTAAAGTATTGCATTGAGCATGGACATTGGTCCATCTTTGAGCAAGCACACATGACGTTGGAGATTAATACGACACGTGGTATTGCTGCACAGATACTAAGGCATAGATCATTTACATTCCAAGAGTTTAGTCAGAGATATGCTGACGCTAACCTCCTTGAGAAACCAGAGGTGCCTGAGTTAAGGAGACAGGACACCAAGAATAGACAGAATAGTATAGATGACATCGACGAAACCGAGAAGGCGTTCTTACAAGGCCGAATTTCGCAATACTTCCAAGAAGGGCTTGACTTATACACTGACCTATTATCTAAGGGCATTGCGAAAGAGTGTGCGAGGTTTGTTCTCCCTCTAGCAACACCCACTAGAATATACATGACTGGCAGTGCTAGGTCATGGATGCACTACATAAAGTTACGGACTGCCAATGGCACACAGAAGGAGCACATGGACATAGCAAACCTATGTCGTGACCACTTCATCTGTAACTTCCCCACCATATCTAAAGCATTAGACTGGTGTCCTGACGTTGACGACTGTGACTGTCGTTACGAGGAGTGGGGAGACACCCAACCATGTTTAAGGATAGACTAATGCCAACATACCCTGTTATAAATAACACCACAGGAGAGAAGAAAGAACTCTCCATGACAATGAAAGCCTATGATGAGTGGAGAAAGGACAATCCCGAATGGGATAAGGACTGGTCTGCTGGTGTAGGTGGAGTACATTATGGTGATCCGAAACAATCAGATGGATTCAAAGAAGTAATGAGTAAGGTCCAGGAACAACATCCACGTGCTAACCTTTCGAGGTTTACTTAATTATGCCAGCAAGGAAAAAGAAAAACGGTAACGGAAACGGTACCCCATCCAGATCAATGAAACGCAAACCACCAATAAATCTTGAGCATCTCAGGACTATTGAACCTCTGACAGAGAGTCAGGAGGATGTGTTTAAAGCGTTCAGTGAAGGTAAGCATTTAGTATTACATGGTGCTGCTGGTACTGGTAAGACATACATCAGTCTTTACCTAGCATTACAGTCAGTCTTAGATCCTGCTACTCCTTACGAGAAAGTATACATGGTCAGATCTCTAGTCCCTACGAGAGAGATCGGATTCCTACCTGGAGACCACGAAGACAAGTCAGACTTGTATCAGATACCATACAGGAATATGGTACGATATATGTTTAACATGCCTGACGAAGGGGCATTCAGAATATTATATGACAACCTAAGAGGTCAGGGATCAATAGATTTCTGGTCTACTTCATTCCTACGTGGAGTGACACTTGACAGAGCCATTATAATAGTAGATGAGTTCTCTAACCTAAACTTCCACGAGTTAGATTCAATCACCACTCGTGTTGGTCAGGATAGTAGAATCATATTCTCTGGAGATTATTCACAGTCCGATTTAGTTAAGGCTAATGAGAGGACTGGTGTGCTAGACTTTATGAAGATCACACAAGCAATGGAATCATTTGCTTGCGTTGAGTTCGGTATCAATGATATCGTGAGGTCTGGTTTTATCAGAGAATACCTCATCAGCAAACATGAAATGGGATTTGATTAATGTTTAATTATGTTGGTCCTGCTAAGCCTCTACAAGAGGTGACTAGTAGGACTCTTGACACTGGTCGTTTCTATAAGATAGATGACAAGTGGTGTCCTAGTGTGACTACAATATGTGGTAACGCATCGAAGCATGGTATACTAGCTTGGCAGAAGAGAGTTGGATTTGCTGAAGCAGAGAGGATCAGACGGTCATCTGCATGGCGAGGCACTCAATACCATAACCTAGTGGAGAAGTATCTTAAAAATGAATTGGAAGAAGATAAGGAGAGCAAGGGTCTTCCCACGTACCTTTTTAGGTCTGCTCGTGAGACTCTTGATCGTATTAATAACATTCACGCTATTGAAGCCCCTCTTTTTTCTAGGAATCTATTCATTGCTGGTCGTGTTGATGCTATTGCTGAGTTTGATTCTGAGCTTGCTATCATAGACTTTAAGACCACTAAGAATCTTAAGAAGGAAGAGCACCTTGATAAGTTCTTTGTCCAAGAAGCAGCGTATGCTTACATGTATTATGAGCAGACTGGTGTTGAGGTTGACAAGTTAGTCACCATATCAGTAGCAGAAGATGGAGGTATGCAAGTCGTTGAAAAATATGATAAGATACCTTACATAGACACTCTTATTGATTGGATAAGAGACTATCATAATGAGAAGACTGTAGCATGAAGCAGGAAGTATTAGGTATCCCTTTCTATAAGTTTGATATCAATCCAGATAAGATTGAAGAGACTTATAAGATACTTGCAGCACTTCCTTGGAGAGATAATGAAACCAATCTAATGTGGAAGGGTGTTCATATTGATCAGACCGAGGGAGGCAGTGACCTTTACAACAACCCAGACCTGCGCTATCTTTTCGACTGGATGCAAGACTGCATGGCCGAAGTGTGCGAGAGTATGGGTATACCGAATAAGATGACATGTAATTCTGCATGGGCAAATCTAAATAGGAAAGGTGACTGGTTCTATGACCATACTCACGCTAACTGCTTTATGAGTAGCAATTACTTCGCATCAGGTGATAGTGGTAGTACCAAGTGGTATTATCCTAACCCATACTATGATAAGAGTAACATCTGGCCCTTTGATTCTGCAAACTGGGATGATAACTTCAATCTAACTCATGAAGAACCAACTGTACCTGGCAGGTACATGGTCTTCCCACCTACTATTCGACACAATGCTACCCCAAATCACGGAACTTGTGATAGAATAACAGTAGCAGCGAATTGGTTCCCAACAGGGATCATCAACTCTAGTGGTGTTTCCCACCTCAACATAAAGGTTATACAATGAAAGAAATTGAAGAGAAATTTATGACACAAGGTAAGTTTACTTCCCTAGTCGAAGACAGGGTTAAGGAGAGTCAAGGTCTTATAAATTATATCGAGGGTGTAGCCTCGGTGTGTGAGGAGTTTGAGATTGAGGTGGAGACAGTAGGTAAACTGATCTCTAAACCTTTAAAAGATAAGATCAAATGGGATGCACAGCAGTTAAACTACATTAAACGTACAAGTAAAGGCATTTTAAACTTATGACTGAGCAATTCTTTCAATCAGAAGTAGTCCAAGAGGAACTAGAAGCAATACAAGAGTGTTATACTGAGCTCTTGAAGATGTCTGCTGGACTCAAGGAATTTAATCCATCGGAGCGACTAGAGCACATTGAGAAGACTCTAGAGTTAGTTGCCAAGCAGAAAGTATTCTATGCACGGTTGCAACTAGCAGCAAATGAGTTACAGGATGATGACTCAGCAAAAGAAATTAAGAGTAGGATGGAGATGATGACCACTGAGTACAGTGGTGGACTCAACCTCACTATGGTACTAGATCAGATGGAAGAGAAGCTACGGACGTGGAGGAGAGAATTGCAAGAGGGTGGGGTTGACACGGCCTAAATAGTATGTTACTATAATCCAGTAACACAATACAATACAAAATCGGAGACAAATACGAATGTCATTTGCATCATTAAAGAGCAAGTCTGGTAAGTTTTCTAAGCTTACACAACAGATTGAAAACCTGTCCAAGCCTCAGGGACGGGGTCCAGATGAAAGACTTTGGAAACCAGAGGTAGATAAGAGTGGTAACGGTTATGCCGTTATTCGTTTCCTTCCTGAACCAGATGGTGAAGACCTTCCTTGGGCACAGGTATGGAGTCATGCATTTCAAGGACCAGGTGGTTGGTACATAGAGAATTCTCTCACCACACTTAACCAAAAGGATCCTGTAGGTGAATTAAATAGGACACTATGGAATAGTGGACTAGATGCAGACAAAGATACTGCACGTAAGCAGAAGCGTAAGCTTTCTTATTACAGCAACATCTATGTTGTAAAGGATCAACTTCATCCAGAAAATGAAGGTAAAGTATTCTTATATAAGTATGGTAAGAAAATTCATGACAAGATTGCATCAGCGATGCAACCACAGTTTGAAGATGAAAGTCCAATCAATCCTTTCGATCTTTGGAAGGGTGCTAACTTCAAGATCAAGATCCAGACCATCGGTGGTTACTGGAACTATGATAAGAGTGAGTTTGACTCACCCTCTGTGTTAGGTGGATTGGAAGATGATGCACTTGAGAAAGTGTGGAAGTCTCAGCATTCTCTTAAAGAGTTTACTGATCTAAAGAATTTCAAATCCTATGAGGATCTATCATCACGTTTGAATGTTGTGCTTAACAAGTCAGCAAGACCTGTAGTACAAACCAATGAAGAGGATGAAAATCTAGCACCTCTTACTAGTCCAGTTGTCAAAGCGGACCCACCTACCCCTACAAAGTCAGGGTTTGGTGCTAAGATACAAGAAGTTGAAGAGTCAGGTGAATCACCAGATCTCTCTTACTTTGCCGCCCTAGCTAACGAAGACTAATGAAAAGACTCCTGTTTCTCCCACTTCTCCTCTTTGCAGCACCTGTAAGGGCAGAAGCACTAACTTGGAATGAGTTTTGGGAACCATTTCAGGAGTCCTATCATCATGGTCATGCTCATAGACCCGATCCTTATTGGAGGGACTGGCAGTATGACCATCACCACCGTCCTAAACGGAGGAAGTGTGAAGTTTTAATCACTCGGAAATACTGGGTACCAGGTCACTACCTAGGACGTAGTAACACATGGATCCCAGGATATTATGAGCATCGTGATGTGATTGCATGGGAAAGGTGCCGTAGATAATCCCGTATATTATTTCGATTTCTGAACAAGCAAAACCCCCGAAAAAATCGGGGGTATTTTTTTGTCTGTAGGGTTTTTAGTATCCTGACGTAGATCCAGTGCCAGCAGACGTAACTGCTACTGTGCTTCCATCTGATAATACGTCACCTTCGTTAATAGAGGCACCAGAGGTGTCAAACGTCTTAGATGAGTAATCTGCTTCAGACGCAAATTCGATAGAACTCGATTCACCGATATTTGTGCTATAAGTCGGTTTAACGGTCTGGAACTGCTCTTCAGTAGTATTGATCGATCTCTTAGCTCCTGTTTGTTCGTCAGTTTCGCTATTTGGAAGATATCCGACCAAACTCGTAAATTCTTCAATAAACCCAGTTACATACTCTTTCCTTAAAAGGTAGATATTGCGTTTATGGTCATTTTTATCAGTTTCGTGATCATAGACTGAAATAGGTCTAACGGTCTCTTCCTTAGGTACGAAGGTTCCATCAGGTCTAGTATATGTGTAACCTTCTGGTACTGTGCGATCTGCTTTTACTAAGATACGACCTTTCTGATCTACTATCTTTTGAGTAACCCAATGATGGACAGAATCTGCATCTTCATCATATACACTGTCAATATACCTTTCTAACTCATCTTCTGACATGGGCCATTCATCGTATAGATTGATTATATTGTTACACAATAATACAATCCAGTCATATGACATATTGCCATATTTCTTGTATGCCACTTGATCTGGTCTTTCATTGACCGCAATGGTATATTGGTCAAATCCCATTATAACGTCTTCTAGACTTTCACGTATTTTGATCCTTCTGAAGATATTTCTTGCAAGAGTATAAGGATCTACGTTATTCGTACGATAACTGGATGTCCTTACTGCAACCGTAGGTAAATGTGTAAAATATGCCATTATGCTATACCTGATGAATTGAATGGACCAAAGTCACCTAATATTCCTGAAATTGCATCATCTACGAGTTGCTCTTTTGGATCAAATCCATAAGTCTCTTTTGTAAGGAATTCAGTCTCTTTGAATGATAATGATAGACTATACTTCACAGCACCAAAATCCATAAATCTGGATCCAGCGTATGAAGATTTTAGAGATGTATAATCTGGCATATTAACGGTAACGTTAGTGCAGACCATCTTTGTTGGGAATTGTAGTACTTGACTTAAAATACCACCAGCACCACCTTTATCAGGATCAGAAATTTCTTCATTACCGCCACCTGCATCAGTATATCTAACAGTGCTAAGACGGAAGTATTCTGGTATTGTTAACCAATTTCTTCCACTTTTACCAGGTAGTGAATATCCTCTAAACTTCTTAATAATATTGTATATGGTCTTAGCATCAGCTGTGCTCTTAGGTGCCATTTCCCAACTCCAGGAATGGTCTCTAAATGACCCTTGACCTTCATATGTTGCTTCTGCGTATGGGTTGAAGATCTTCTTTCCGATTATAGAGGTTAATTGCTCTCTACTTACAGACCCACTACCACCAGTGGCAGATATAGCAGCATTTATGACTTTAGATGCAGCTTTATATCCTATCTGTGGCATTGCTGATTTTGCTGCTTTTTCAATATCAGCAGCAACACTATCAGTATCAATACCACCTTCAGAATTAGCAGCAGATGCTGCTATTCCCATTATTGCTTCACCTGCTGGTCCTAGATTTGCTTGACCCCACCCTTGACTATGTTTCTCAGTTAGTGTCTTGGGTAAATAGAGATATATTGTGTCGTTTAATCTATCTGATTTTTGATCGAATACTTCAAATTTTAGATAATCGATTACTTCAGTTGGGAATGCAGCACCATCTGTGATTGTTTCTCTACTACTCGCTGAGTTGACTCCTAAAGGTTTCGCTCTTGGAAATACAGTTACTGCCATGTCTTATTCAGGAAAATACCGACCATCAAACAAACATAAGTATAAAGGTGATCATACCAAAGTTATTTATAGAAGTTTATGGGAAAAGAAATTTATGCACTGGTGCGACAGGAACAACAACGTACTAGAATGGGGAAGTGAAGAGATTATTATTCCTTATAGGAGCCCTCTGGACAACAGGACTCACCGTTATTATCCTGACTTTTATGTTAGGGCACGAACGAAGAGTGGAGGAATCACCAAGTCAATCATCGAGATTAAACCAGATGCACAAACTAAACCCCCTAAGCGTAAATCGCAGAAGGCTCGGACCTTTATAACAGAAGTGAAGACTTGGAATGTAAATAGTGCTAAATGGAGAGCAGCAAGGCAATATTGTGCACATAAAGGCATGTCATTTATCATACTGACCGAAAAACACTTAAATGTATGAGCATTTTCACAGACGTAAAAGACTTAGCAAGTGGCAAGTCACAGTCTAAACAGTGGTATAGAGAGCAACTCCAGTATGGATTGGAGTCATATACTGGTGGATTTACTGTAGGTGATATTATATTTTTCAATTATTCAGCACAGACACCAGATCTGAAATTTTGGGATACTTTCCCTATGGTACTAATCACAGACGTTGATTACCAGAAGAAGCAGTTCTCTGGCGGGAATATGCACTATTTGAGACCTAATAGTAGAAAGAGTATGGCAAATACCTGGGCAGGTGGTGGTATTTCATATCCTATGCGTTGCCATCATAAATACTTTATGTCTAGTGTGACTAGTGCTTATAATGTACCGCAAGATGAATTAAATGATATGACACCACTTCCCGTAGAGCAGTTTGTTATCAGACCTAAAGGTCTGGGTCGAACAATGGAAGTACCAAGTAGCATAATCTGGAGTAGATTGAAGTAATGCAAAACAGTTTTCAGGATTTTAAAGAGCAGGTTACCTCTGGTAAACTGGAACCGTCTAGATCGAATCTTTATGGTGTCAAGTTATATCTACCTACTTGTATGCTTGCAAATACTCAATTTGTTAATCAAGATAGGAGACATGCATTTCATGCCATGAATTATATGGCAGATCAAGTTGCTGTGCCTGGTAAGAGAATATTAGATACACCAGTAGCACAAGCATGGCAAGGTGCAGCATATTCACATGCAAGGATACAACAGAATAATGATTTAGATATTACTTTTGTATCAGACAAGTATCAATACCATCGTAAATTCTTTGAGCATTGGATGAATTGGGCAGCACCAGACATGGAGAATAGGTCTGGACTGTATGAAGAGTATACTACTAATCTTATAGTAACAAAATGGGAAGTTGGATCTCCTGTCAGTTGGGAAGGTCTTACAGAATCAAATGCTACTTATAGACAGAGACTTAACGGTGTAATGTCAGTTTGGCAATTCTTTGGAGCATGGCCTTATGACATGGGTGGTGCTACATACAGCAATGGACCTACTAATCTAGTTAAGTTTAGCGTTAAGTTTAAACATGAGAGATATAGGTTTGATGGTGTTGGAGCTGACGCTATGGGCACCAATACCCCAGATAGATATGTCAATACTTCAACATCAGGTATTGCTTCAGTTGGAATTGGATCAGAACAAGTAGATGCAGCTCAATTTGGTGTCTAAATAGAAATATAATTATTAATCGTTATGCCTTTACCTAAGTTAGCCATACCTGAGTATGAAGCGACTCTGCCTGTCACAGGCACACAAATATCATATAGACCCTTTCTAGTTAAGGAAGAGAAATTACTCTATCTCGCTATGGAGTCGCAAGACAACAAGCAGATGGTCAAAGCAGTGAAAACCATAATTAAAAACTGTACAAATCTGAAGACTAAAGTTGAGAATCTCGCTACTTTCGAGATTGAATATATCTTCCTTAAAATTAGATCTGTTGCTGTTGGTGAGGTTAGTGAATTTAAAGTTACTTGCCCAGATGATGATGAGACTCAAGTTGATGTACAGGTACCTCTTGGTCAGGTAGATGTGCAGATACCAGAAGGACACGACTCTAAGATTCAATTAGATGCGAATGTTGGTGTGATTATGAAGTATCCTTCATTGGATATATTCATTCAACAGAATCTTTCTGATAACCCTAATATAGAGGATGTATTTGAATTAGCTGCAGGATGTATTGAGCAGGTATATGATCAAGAAGAAGTCTATGACTCTTTCACCAAGAAGGAAGCATTAGATTTTCTTGAAGACCTAAATGCAGAGCAGTTTGCAAAAATTCAAGGATTCTTTGAAACTATGCCTAAATTGGCATACACATTAAAGGTAACTAATCCTAAGACAAAAGTTGAGAGTGATCTCGTACTGGAGGGACTAGCAAGTTTTTTCGAGTAGCGTTAATGCATGACAGTCTTGAGAATTACTACAAGACTAACTTCGCATTAATGCAACATCACAAATACTCTCTAACTGAGTTGGAAGACATGATACCGTGGGAACGTGATGTATACGTGAACCTTCTTATTGCTCATATCGCAGAGGAAGAGAGAAGGCAAAAAGCAGATGAGAACAAAATGGCTCTCTAATGGCAATCAAGAGTTACGTTAAAATCAAACCCATCAAAGAAGATGGTGCCTATTCTGGAACTTTCAATCAGATTCGGAAGGGTATCAATCGTACTGGTGTCACAGTAACTAGTATTAGTCATAATCAGGTAGAGACAGAGAAACTCATCACGTTTGAAAGAGATTGGTTACGTGTAGATAGTAATAGACAGGTTGACGAGGATAAGGCAGAAGAGAAGAGAGACCTTAATATATTCCAGAAATGGGGTAAAGGTTTTAAAAACATGTTCAAGTTTGAACAGAGGAATAAGAAGGAGGATAAGGCAGAGAAGGGACCAGCGAAGAAGAAACAAGCAAATCCCATGAAGGAGAAGGCAAAAGAGAAAGCCTTGGGATTCTTTGAGATGATAGGGAATTTCTTATCCCCTATATTTGATATCTTCGTTACAATGGCAGTCTTTAAATGGTTGTCTAATCCAGAGAAAGCGAAGAATGCAGCTAAGGTCTTTAAGTTAGTTGCTGCTATAGGTAAGTTTGCATTTAAGATCTTAGGATTTGGTGTCAATATGTACGCCAAAGGTATTACTAATGTCTTTGGTGCTGGTGGTCAGACAGGTATTGCTAAAGCATTTGCACCTCTAACGGGATTATTACAATTATTCACGGGGTTTATGACCCTGCGGTATCTATTAAACCCATTAAAACTATTCAGTGATGGTACAAAGGTAAAGAATCTCTTTAGAGATACTTCCATGAAGGAATTGACATGGGAAAGAAACGAGCAATGGCGTAAGTTTGGTTATAAGGATACAGAGACAGGTAAGATATACACTGAGAAAGAATATAAGGCACAGAAGAAGTCAGTAGAGAGACAGCAGAAGAAGTTAAGAGCAGCAGGTAATGAGAAACAAGCAAGGAAGGTAGGTAAACAGTTTAATACCAGAAATAATAATCCTACCAGATTGCAGACTGGTAAGAATCTTGGTAAGAAGGCGATGAAACCTGGTGGTATGCAGAAGGGACTTGCAGTAGCTGGTGGTCTTACTCGTATAGCATCAGGTTTTGCTATGGGTGAGGATAAGACTGAAGCAGTTGGTGCAGGTCTTGGTCAGGCAGCAGGTGGAATGATAGGATCTGCTCTATTGACACCATTCTTAGGACCATTTGGACCTATAGTTGGTAATGCTATAGGTGGATTCTTAGGTGAGTGGGTAGGTAAGACATTCTTACCAGTTATTAAACCCATATTTGAACCTATTCAGAAATTCTTTGGCATGGCATTCCAATTAGTAAAGGATGTTGCTGGAGAGACAGGTGTAACAGAGTTTCTTGGTACCTTATTCAAGTTTATTGGTCAGATCGGTAAGGTGATGTTCTCGGTGTTAGGTTGGATAATGAAACCTATCACATGGTTATTAAGTGGTGTAATTAAAATAATTGGAGGTATTATAGGTTTCATCATTAAAGCTGCTAAGAATATATTTGCCTTTATGAGGAATCCTATAGGATTTGCATGGAAAATTATAAGAGGTAAGGATCCTGGTAAGGATGTGAAGATGGATAAGGTTGAATCCTTTGGTGATGGTGGTGAAATGATTGTAATTAGTGGTAAACCTGCTAAGAAGAAACCATTATCGGGATATGCTGGTGGAGGAAAAATAAGGAAGATTGTTACTGGTCCTGAAGATATAGAGCCACCTACATTTGTATATTCTTGGACTAAGTTTACGACTAAGACTGAGCAGAGAATAAAAAATGGTGAGTTAGTTCACTTTGCTGAAGAGACTGAGATGGATGAGATACTAGGATTCATGTATTATCACATCCTACTCAAACATCATGATGATATCCTTGGGAAACTGAAGGCAATGAAGTTGGTTAAACCTACAACTAAGATTCAGGATCTTGTTGAGGGTACCGCAGGTGATCATATTGATCCGAAGATTTTATATCAGATATATGAAGATAGTAAAGCACGAAAGATTAGTGATGAACTTCAGACACTAAGAATTAAGGCATTTAATAAGAGGCATAATCTTAAGCCAGGTGAATCTTGGATATCTGATTTTGCTAAGGGTGGTCCTATTGATATGTCTAATATTAAGTTACCACAATTCTCTCAGGGTGGTGAAACACCTGATATCAATGCAATGGTAGCTAAGCAACAAGAGCAACATGCAAAGTTTGCTTGGAAGAAGGAGAAAGACGCAAGTGTTCAGGACATCATGCTACCACCGAGGACAGTCGTATTAAAGACTCGTGTACCAGTAATAAATAATGTAGCAGTTGGTACTAAAACACGGGCAGTGACCACTGTACCAAGTCCAATGTTTACCTGTTAATAGATGGCAAAAGTTTCTGCTAAAGTTAGAAAGGCATCCATGTATAAGATGATCTCTTATAAAGGGGTCACTGGTGTTCAGTCGAAATATACACCGTTAACTGCTGCTCAGAGGTTACCAACGGTTGAGAGGAGTGTTGGTGCTGGACTTAAGTCAATTGTTAATGGTATAAACTCATTAGGATCTACTCTTAATAGTATTGCTGCTAACACACAGAATACAGTAGAGAGTTGGAGAGATAATATTAGAAGTCAGGTAAAGAGTGCTGATAAGATACAGAAACAAGAGGCTCTCACTGATAAGAAAGATAGGAAGAGGAAGTTAAATAAAGATAAGTTGACAGAGAAGAGAAGGAAGTTTCAGTTAAGGAATAATAAAGAAGATAAGGCAGAGAAAGCTAAGTCTAAGAAGGAAGGTATAATATCTGGTGCTATTGGAGCAGCTAAGAAGACAGGTGGTGGTCTGTTTGCTGCTATATTTGGATTGTTCGGTCTGTTGATGGATGCGATCAAATTCAAGATATTTGAATGGATAGCAAAGAATCCTAAAGCAGTTACTAAGTTAGGATTAACCCTAGCTGCTATTGGTAAGTTTATATTTAATATAATTTCATTCCTAGGTGGAATGTCACTTGATGGTCTTGTATCATTCCTAGAGAATCCTATTAGTTTGAAGGGATTCTTTGGTATAATCAAGTTCCTTACTGGTGCGGTACCTATATTTGCTGGATTTGTACTGCTTAAGAATCCTAAGTTGATGCTTGATGGTGCGAAGAAGGTAATAGGAGGTATAGTAGGAGGTCTTAGGAAACTATTTGGATTCCAGAGTAAGGATCAGAAGTTTAGAGAGTATAAGCTTAAGAAGGCAAGAGGTGGTAAGGGTAATTTCTTCTCAACTAGAGGAGGTAAGATTGCTACGGGACTGGGTGCTGGTGCTGCTGGATTCATGGCAGCGAAAGGTGATGGTGCTACTAATGTAGAGGCAGCAGCTACTGGTGTCGGTGCTGCTGGTGGTCAAGCAGTGGGTGCCAAACTAGGTGACATGGCAGGTAAAGCACTTGGTATACCAGGTATGGGTGCCATAGGTGGTGCTATCGGTGGTATGGCAGGTGGTAAGATTGGTGATGCAGTAGGTGGATTGATACAACCTATAGTAGAACCAGTCAGTAGATTCTTTAAGATGATTGGTGATACCTTTGGTACTGTTATAGCTGATATAAAGAAACCAATGGAGGAGTTCTTTACTACTCTTGGAACATTCCTAAGTGGGATTCTTGATGCAGTAGAACCTCACATGCCGATCATCAGTAAGATTATTGGTATAGGATTTAAGGTACTATTTTGGCCCCTATTCCTTGGAATGAAAGCATTAACTGCTGTCTTGAAACTCTTCACGGGTGGTGATACTAAGGAGTTGAAGGGAGATGGAGGTGGAGGTACTAAGTCAGAAGAAAGGTATACAAAATATGGTGGTGAAAGGTATGAGCCTGGTGAGAAGATGTCACCTAGACAGAGGGTAGCAATTCAACTTGGTATGAAGATGGGTAATGATTACCCTGCTGGTGTAATGGAAGACTTTAATAAGTCAGGTGGAGCTGTATCTCCTGAAGAAGCAAAAGCAGCAGGGATGACAGCTAAGGATGTTAAGGATGGTGGTTTCGCTAAAGGTGGATTGTTTGCCAAAGGTGGATGGATCAGTGGTCCACAGTCAGGATATCCTGTATCATTAGATGGTAAGTCAACATCATTTATTGGTCATGGCACTGAGTGGGTTGGATCTAAGATGGCAGCGGGTGGAGCATTCGTAGTACCATTTGATACTCCTGCTACCAGAAGTGATAAAGGTTTAACGGGTAGAAGATTAAAACAGGCAAAGAGAGGTGGTTATGCATTACCAGCAGGTTTTGCTAAAGGTGGTAAAGTTATTAAAGCTACCAAACCCCCACAACCACCTGTACCGAAGAAGCAAGCGATTCAGAAACCGAAGAATGATAAACCTAAAGGTATAATGAGATGGTTAGCAGGTGCTGCTGATCAGGCAACGGGTGGATTCTTTGACTTTGATAAGCAAGGTCATTCAATATATCAAGCATCTGGTATGTTACAGAAGGCAGGTCAGGTAATAGATGATGCAAAACAGAGATTCCAACAACAGAAATTTGAGAAGTTACAGAATGCTCTCCAAGATAGTGCCTCTACTGTAGTTGTAGATGATGCAGCACCTGGACAGATGACTGGATCTGATATGAGTCAAGATAACCCTATCATTATTCCTGGTAATGATCATCATGATGCTGATAAGTATATACAACCTAAGTATGGCATCATTGCTGAGTTTATGACTGACCCTGTGGAGTTTATGTAAATGTCACAAGTAGTAGAATACATTAATGGCATTGCGACTGCCTGGCAGAGGATCAGCTATGGTGCTAATCCAGGTGGAGGTACTTTCAATGCTGATAACGCTAGAGATTTTGAGATCCAGAAGTTACAACTGGAGACAGCAAACGGTAAGACATTATATGATATGACTGAGATGGTATTGGAATTCCAGTACCATGAATCTATCGAGTCTTCCTTCTTAAGGTGTGACATCAGTATCTTAGATGCTATTGACTGGAATAAGAATTTACAGGGTGGTGAGAAGGTTATCATTAAGATGGTAACTGGTACTGCTATAAGAAATGATCACTTAGATGTTGAGTTGGTTGTCTATAAGATTGGTAGTATATCTAAGACTGAGAGAGGACAGTTGTATATCTTACACTGTGTATCTCCAGAGATGTACCATGATGAAGCTAATAAGGTATTCAAATCACTTGGACCAGGAGAGAAGTCTAAGGATGTAGAAAATATACCAAAGTATGTCTGTGATACTTACCTTAAGACTAAGGGTAGTAAGAAGGCAAACAAATATAATTTTGAGAATCATTCCAAAGTTACTTTCGTAGCATGTAGTTGGAAACCTAGTGATGTTATTCATTACCTATCAGATAAGGTAACTAGATTAGCTTCAAGTAAGGGTGATAATAAACAGTCTGGATTCTTATTCTGGTCAAATAGGAATGGGTTTAACTTTAGATCTATCGATAGTATTGCTAAAGGTGAAGCAACTAGGAATGGTGTCTACACATACACCTATGTGCAGGGTGCTCAAGAGGGAGCAGATAAGAGGTATGCTATTGAGACACTAACTTACCCTGATAAGGCAAATCATCTCGCTAATATGAGGATGGGTACTTATAAGACTGCTGCCATAGGTATATCACTGGCATCACAGAAGGATAGTTATACACCTACATCAGGTAAGAAGAAAGAAGCAGCACCAAATGAATCTGTAGATGCTGTCACCAGTGAGGGTGGTAAGGTATCAGGTACTGGATTATCATCAGCACCTAGTGGTACTATCAGTGCTCTTAAGGTACTTAACTTTCAGCAAGTATTTGCTAAGGCAGATAAGGTAGTAGATGGTAATGATGCTACAAGGGGTAACCAAGCACAACCACCATTCCTTATACCAGAATTCTATGACATTGAGAAGTCACAACCTACTAGGATGAAGATCAGGGCATTACCTGGTATGAAGAATCAGAGTAGTAATTCAAATGTTGAGAACGGAACAAACTCTAATATTGATAACATTGCAGTTGCACAATATGCAGCAGCGAGGTATAATCTATTCAAGGCAATTAAGTTAAACCTCACCGTTGCTGGCAATACTGCTTTAACAGCAGGGAATGTCATTGATGTAAAGATACCTTCTTCAACAGAGGAAGACGAAGAGGTTCTGTTAGATTATAGGTTCAGTGGTAAGTATATTATTGCGGGATTAACACATATCTACCAGAAAAAAGGTCTAACTACCAAGTTATACCTAGTTAGAGACTCAGTTCCTAAACAAGAAACATAAATAACTATACACTCTACAGAGACAATCATGACAACTATAGAGCAACACATTGAGCACGATAAAGAGCTCCTTGATGATCCAACTCTTAATCCTGCTGCTAGAAGGCACTATAAGGAAGAGTTACATGACTTAATTGATTATGAAGAACATCATCATGACGAGATTGTTGCAGGAGATCATCACGATCCAAATGCTTTAGAATTATTCTGCGACCAACATCCAGATGAGCCCGAGTGCCTAGTGTATGACGATTGATTTATGGTTTCCAACCGCAATATATCATGAAGATCTAAACCCCTCTCAAGATACCAAGAATCAAATGCTTGAGTATATGAGAGGGATTTCTGCGTCAAGCAATAGTTATTCTGGGGATAACTATGGAGACTATTTGTTATTCGATGATGAGAGATTCACTTGGTTAAACAGTCAGGTAGCATTTCATTGTAGACAATACCTCAATGCTTATAATGTTGATCTAGATAAGATTAAAATATATGCATCAAAGGCATGGCCTGTGGTGGTAGAGAAGGGTGGTAAGATCAATAGACATACTCATCCAAACTCAGTATTATCTGTAGTATATTATCCTAAGACAGGTAGTGCATTGACTGGTGGTAAACTTAAATTCTATTCACCTAACATACATAGATTACCTATACATGTTGAAGAATTGAATGACCTTAGTTATGGTGATACTCAGTATGTACCTGAAGAGGGTAGACTATTCATATTCCCATCTAACATAGAGCATGAGGTAGAAGAATATCATGGTAATACACCACGATACTCTATATCATATGATATAATAGTAACAGCATCTGATGTTAAGAATGATAATGAATTTGCTATTATAGATCCCCACAGTTGGAAAGATATCGATGTTATTTAATGAGGTAGTAGGTCACTATAGGAATAGAAATCAAGCATTCTCTAATCCTTCACAGTGGCCTCAGATTGATATACGAATAACAGAACCTAGTTATGGTATACTATTAGCTAAGTCTTGGTATAAGTATAAGGGAGAAGACGATCCATATAATTATATTCAGTACGATTGGGAGAAAATGGATGCAAACGTCATCTATACTAAAACTACTAATATTACTACTGGTGTTGAGTCCTGTCCTTTCATTTGGAATTGGGATGGAATTTGGTGGAATGGAAATACTGATGGAGAATGCATCCAGGGTAACACGAGGATGGTCTCCAAAATAAGATTCAATGGTAAACAGTATCGTGCTATAGATACTGGGTATGATTTAGAGACTGGTAAGTTTCGATGGGGTAAGGAAGAGTCGGAAGGTGAATTTTGCTTCGAGAGACTTGATAAATAAAAGAAACAACTAATATACTATGGGCGTACGTACCGATTATCTTGGAAGAGATACATTTACTTGGTGGGTAGGAGAAGTCGAAGAGATTCGAGATCCTTCCGAGCTAGGTCGTATTAAAGTGCGTATACTTGGTTGGTATACAGGTAACTCAGAAGGAAAGGCATATCTAGAAGAAGTACCGAAGGAAGTACTTCCTTGGGCAACAGTATTATTACCAACTGACCAACCACAGACTAAATCAGCAGGTACTACAACAGAATTACAACCAGGCGCATGGGTATTAGGTTTCTTCCTTGATGGTGAAGAAGCACAGTTACCATGTGTCTTAGGTGCGTTCAGAGGATTCGCACAAGAGCAGTCTGATGGTGCTACAACTATTGCAGATGCTGGACCTGCAAATGAATTAAAGACCAGTACTCCACAACAGACTGACCTTACTAACAATAATGCAAGGTCTGGTAACCCATTCCCTAAGAATGAAAACACACCTGCATCTCCAACAGGAAAACAGGAGGAGTCAAGAGGTGGTGGTATTAACATGGCAGAGGCAGTAACGCCTGGTAACTCTGTAACTAATAGTATTAAACCACCCACTGAGATGATGGGTATTGGTGATGGTGTTGCTGGACCTGCTGGTGGTGGATTTGAGAAAGATTTAAAGAGGATGCTGACTGAGTTAGGTAATATGTCAGCAGCATTAGGTAGAGCTGAGACTGGATTAGTATCCTTAATTAGTGGTAAGAGTATAGCAGGAGACAAGGTTAGAGAGCACCTAGGGAAGACAATGAACTTCCTTTCTGGTGGTATAGCAGGTATCCTTGCACCTTTAAAAGAGGTGATGGCAAAGTTAATTGCTGAGGTTGTAGGAATGTTGGTGAAGATTATATCTTCATTCGTACCACTGGTAGTTGTTAACCTATTAATGTCCTTCTTGGATCAGATCTTTGCACTATTCTGTGCTAAGACACCAATGTGGTTAGGACTGGTGAAGGGAGCACTGAGTGATACGGCAAACTTTGCTAACCAAATGGCGAGCCTTGCTGTAGATAAGATAGCTACGTCTGCATTAGGTAAGACTATTGATTCTGCTGTTAAAGGAATAAGCAACCGTGTCTTGGGTGGTATCACATCTGCAATGAATCGTGTTAAGGACGTTGCTGGTGATGTTATCTCTGCTATAAGCACTGCTAAAGGAATGCTAGGTAAGGCAATGGCACTGGGTGAGACAGTGCAGAGTATATTTGAATTTGATTTCACCTCACTAGACTGGGGTAGTCTCCTTCAGATCCTTATGGCAATACTAGGAGCACTATTTAAAAAGAGTTGTAACAGGAAGATAAAGAGGCCGAAGTCTAAGGGGTGGTTCCCACTGATAGGATCCACGGAATGCGACAACATAGAAGATGCTATTAAAGGTACTCCCTATGAGAATGTAGATAGTTTAATCAATCAGGATTCAGGAGCAGACTTAACATCATTGAATATGGCAGCGACACCCACCACTCAATCAGGTGCTATGGGTAGTTACATTGATGAGATGTTTAAGGATACCAATCCATATCTGATGCAGGTATCAAGTCATCTTAATGGCACAAGAATTATAGATGATGCTACTGAAGGTAAAGTAAAGAGAGTAGTCACTGGACCTGGTGGTGTAAGTAGTTTTGAAGATAGTTTTGGTAATATACACCGTAACGTACCTAACAATGAGACTAAGATCATTGCTAAGGATAAGTGTGAGAATATTAAAGGTAACTACTGTCTAACAGTAGAGGGTGACTTCTATGTTAAGGTCATGGGTAACATGCACCAAGAGGTAGCAGGATCATGGAATGGTCACTATTCTCAAGGTCCACAGTCAGAATCTTCTGGATCCTCTGAATCACCTGATGTTACTGGTGGAGGTAATGCTCTGAAAGATGTAGATACTAATGTCACTCAGAATACAGTATCAGCAGATGTCATTGCACAGTCACAAGACTTAGCGATGTATGGTGCTAAAGCAAGGAATAAAGTATTAAAGAGAGAGAATATAGGTGGTTTCTATCCTACTGATGAGATACCTTTCGATGATGCTGCTGACGAGTGGGGACGTACTCAGACTGGACCTCAGTTAGCAGGTGAATTGAAAGACTCTACAGAGCAGAAGTCTTCTGAAAGATTCGAGGGTGATAGAGATATAGCAGTTAGTGGTGAGTTGAAGGTACAAGCAGCGAAGACAAGTTATGCTGCTATTGAGTCGTTGATGATCAACTCTCAAAACGTCAAGATAGAAGGTAATACCATTGAAAATGTTGCTGATGGTGAGATAATCAACCAGGCCAACTGGATATCATCATTCTTAAACTCAGGTAGATTTGAGTTTATTGCACTATTCAATATGGTTGCAACGTCCTTGACTGGACAGTTTGCTATGGTTAAGGGATGTATTGTTGATATAACTACAGACCTACCATTCCCAGGAGTTGCACCACCTACACAGGTTAGAATTTCAGTAGGTCAGACAATGCCTAGTAGTATGGCAGACATCCTTGCAGGATCTACCAATGCATTCCATGCTACATTCATCGCAGCACCGACTGGTGTTATTGCTGAGTTTGTGCCTATGGGTGCTATCATTAACCAATGTAACAGTGGTATGGGAGCATACGTGGTCAATAGTGGTTACTTGGCAGTGGGATGTGCTGCTGGTCCTTGTCAGGTCTTTGGGTTGCCAGTTCTGCTGAACTAGTGTATAATAGATTTGTCCTATACAAAAGGTGTCAGATATGACCTTAAGTATACTGGAAGACACAATCGCTCTTCCTTTTAACCCAAGATCAGAGGTATATGAAGCTCTGGTCGTCAAGATCAACAGTGTGATAGCAGATGTCCTGCTAAAAGAATACAACTTTGACAATCGAAAGATGTCAAAGACTCATGTTAAAAAGATCAGCAAGAATGTTGATGAACAAGGGTGGCTTCTGGATGGTCAACCTATAACCTTCAATAAGGAGGGTAACCTCACTGAGGCACAGCACAGGTTGAAAGTTATATCAACTAGAGATCCAGATGAATGGTTCACAGTTATAGTTGTCACTGGGGTAGAAGCAAATTGCTTCTCCAAGTGTGCATTATCTAAACCTCGTAAACCAATTGATGAGATCCATCGAAAGGATTCATCTGCTACACCTGAAAATGTAGCAGTCATGAAAGACCTGTTAAAGCGTCGCAGAGGTGAAGAACTCACCATTAACAATGCGATACAGCAATGGGACTACTGGAAAAATTATATCATTGAGTCAGATAAGATTGTATCGAGTTTCTTCGATTCATGTACTGACTGGTCTGGCAGCAGAAAGACTATTGGAGCATGGGCAACCCTATGTGTTAACAATGGTTTACGTGATGTTGCTGAAGTCCTCATGGAATACTTTGAGGATACAGTACTAGGTAATGGTAGTGTCCCAGTCCTAAGAGATCTTGTAGAATTCTGGGAAGGAGAAGGTAAAGCAGCATACATGAGTAATGAAGGTCGTCTAACGATGATGTATCAGTTACTTTGCTTAGCTACTGACCGACTCTTAGACAAGGAAGACGGTCAAGTCCAATTGAGTGTGAGCACTGCTCACCTAAACCACACCTCTCTTAAGAAAAGAGGAGTGTACAACAAGTTCCTTGCCAAAATCTAGGAACCGTGCTATAGTAATTTCAGTAACCCATCCAACATGGCAGAGATAACAGGAGACACAGACACATTCCTAGAGCATATCTGGGTTGATGTGTCTAAGCGAGAAGTGAAGATCATGGATAATGAAGGATATGATGAGATAGTGACGTGGGAGTTTAGTGAAGATGGAGTGGATGGGTTTACTGAAACCCTACAGCATTTTAAACGACTAGTACCAGACGACATGATAACATACATATGAATATCATTAATCTAACACAAGGGGAATTCGAGGAGAATGTCCCCTTTTCTCTTACACTGGTAGAGAAAGGAAATACCTTGAGAGTAACTACTAACAAGGGTATTGTTTGTATCATCTCACCAGTAGCATCTGTTGCTCAAGACCCAGAAGCACCAGATATAAATATTCCAAACCCCGATGAGTTTGTCCCAGATCCAGTGGGAACACGAACATATGTGGACGCTGCTCTACGGGAGATGACAAACGGGTTGTAATGAAAGGACGTATCACACGTAACTACTGTTACCTAAATGATAAGGTAGTTGATATGTGGTACATACAGGGTATTCCCTTTACCTTTGATGAGTTGCCAGATCCAATGGCAATAGAAGAGATACAGCAGGAAGCTGCTAGTAATCAGAGTTATACTATGGATGACATGTATCGATACTCTCAGTATCTAATTTGTGAAGCATGTCATCCATTGTTGTTTCCAATTAATGAATTCGTTGAAAACTATGAGGAGGTTCCTGAGTGAAAATTTTTATTGATAGTGCCGATACTACCGAGATCCTTAACTGTCATAATACAGGTTTGATAGATGGAGTGACGACTAATCCATCACTGATTATGAAGAGTGGTAGAGATCCAGAGGATGTTTACCATGAGTTAGCTAAGTGGGGTATCCCAGATATCAGCATGGAAGTCGTGGAGAATATGTATGAGGAAGGTAAACGACTTCATTCGATATTTGAAGATCAGTGTACCATTAAGGTACCCTGCACTGTAGAAGGTCTACAGACTTGTAAAAAACTATCCGATGAGGGAATTAAAGTAAATGTTACGCTTATATTCAATGCTGCTCAGGCTATCTTATCTGCAAAGGCAGGTGCTACGTACGTCAGTCCTTTTATTGGGAGGTTGGACGATAATAGCGTTGCTGGGCTGGAGATTGTCAGATCTATAAGTGAAGTCTATAGAGTACATCAGGTAAAGACTCAGATACTTGCAGCATCTATACGTGACGTATATAAGGTATCAAGAGCATTCTGGAATGGAGCACATGTTGTTACCATGCCACCTAAGATCTTCCAAGGAATGTATAACCATGTCCTTACAGATAAAGGATTAGAAATATTTGATAAAGACTGGGAGTCAGTCAAAAAGAATACAGTATACAGTCCACAAAATAGCACCAGACATGGTGGGGATTTAGACGCACTTCAATGACTGAATGGTCCCTAGAAGACTTAAAGAAATCTATTCTTGACAATGCTGAAGAATATGATAGGATAATGAAAACAAATAATGAAGAAAATGACACAAGCACCACCACTCCCAGAGTGGAGTCCGACAAGGAGACAGAAGCAGAGAAACCAAGTGAAGAGTAAATTTTATTACATCTTCTGGGGTGCTGCTACACTATCAGTATTAGCAGGACAATTATATGTTGGGTCTGGGTATAGAGACTATGCTAGATCACTTAATAGAATATTTGATACTATTGAAGTAGAAGTGAATCAACCTAGGTTTTATTGAACATTAAAATACCCCCTGATGGGGGTAAGAGATACACAATCTAACTCATTGGGGAGATCGAATTGAGTATGAAACATCCAGGATGTCAACAGAGCAGTTGTCTACAGAGTCTTTTGTCTTGCTCATTACCCTCGCTCTCAATCAGACAGGCGAAATAATCATCTATTAATTCTTCCTGTGGTGTTGTCAAGCAACGGTTGTCATCGTGGGAGTGTTTCCACTCAGCTAATTGATTCTTTGACATTAGATTGTGCATAGTCTCTTCTATTAGGGTTACTATAACAAAGTTGAAAGTTTCACTTCATCTTGTATATTCCTAATTCTACCACTATTTATAAGATTTGGTCCTATAACCAGGACAGAAGATACAAATATTATTGCCTACGGGTTTTTACCTAGTTTAAAAGACGACCCGTTGGTTGTATAAATAAAACTGTAGCAAATTGTGTTGAAATTTCGTGGCAACTAAACGGATATCCCAGTTAGAAACTATTGCAGATGGACTAGTAACTGGTGAAGCTATCCTTCCTATCGTTATTTCCGATCCACTAATCCCAAACAGAAAGGCCAAAGTTAACCAACTGTTTAGAGGACTTAGTGCAGGAACAGCGACAGAACCAGGATTGGCTTTTGACCTTGACAGGGACACTGGAATCTACCAATCAGCGGTAGATGAAATTGGTGTCAGTTTTGGTTCTGCAGCTCTCTACAATAGTAGAAGAGCAAACACCGATGGATCAAGTACTCTAGTAATTAGAGCAATTGATAGTGCATCGGCAGTTTCTAGTATAGAGTTTACTCCACAGGGTAGTGGATATCTAACTGTTAATGGTGATATAATCCAGACGGATGCACAGTTCTATCTTGCAGGTGATCAAAACCCTGCTAAGAGAGCACATTTCAACGTAGATACTATCTCTACACAGTCAGGCACACGTCGTTTTGACTTACCTAATGTTGGTACTTCAACAAGTACTACTATAGTTGCTAATGACACATTCCAGACTCTAACTAACAAGACTATCCTTATTAAGGACAGTGAGTTACAGATAACTGGATCTACTGATACATCAAAGATCGCTAAGTTTGAGACTGATGCTTGGGAAGCACCAGGTGCACACACATATAAACTACCTGACTTTGGTGCTGCTAATACACAATCCACGCTACTGGATGACATTACTGAGCAGAATGCATTCAATAAAAACTTAGTTAACCCTACATTCTCAAATACTCCCTCAAATGATGAGAATAACCCTACTAAGTATGTAATATTTGATTCTTCACAATTAACGCAGGATCGTACTGTGATATGGCCAGACCTTAACATTAAGGTGGTTGGTGAAGCATCAGCTCAGACCGTTGCTAATAAGGTCTTTAAAGGAGCAGTATTCTGCGATACTGACGTTGATGATGGTGAAGGTCGTAAGATAACCTTTGACCTATCTAATATTGAGGATAACCAAAACTATGTGTTTAGTTTTCCCGATAATGAGGTTACAGCACCATTAAATAATGGTACTGATCCCAACATGCTTGTTACAGAGAAGAAGCAACAGACTCTGACAAACAAAACGTTGGAATTAGCAAAGATAAATAATCCTGACGAGCTTAATGGTGTAATAACTATTGATGCTAGTAACATCGACACTGGTGTTACTATTCAATTCCCAAATGCTGATGCAACACTACTTTCTACTAATAACATTAGTGAAGTTGCTATTACATTCGGTGGAGCACTCGCAGCACCTGTCCTTGGAGGACAACTAAGAATACAACAACACTTTATGTCTGGATGGTAAAATGACAGCAGGAAGATTAGCCGCCAGCAAGCCTGGTGCAACAACAAATACAGTCCTGTATAGGACACCAATAACCAAGAGTGCAAGCACAGTTTTAAATGTTTGTAATCAGTCTGGTGCTGGTGTGTCATATAGAGCTGCAATAAGAGATTATGAGCAAGTCCTTCACCTAGATGGGTTGAATACTTCAGCATATAAGTTTCAGAAAGGTAACCCAATATCAGCATATAAACTGAAGTTGGATCCAGGTTTCACGGATGAGAATAGTATCCCAGGCACGACGTTTACTACTACTAATGGTGCTACTGCTACCATATTAGATGTATTCAAACCTACCGATGATGTAGAATACTTTACAAAAGTTTTAACCATCGGAACCACAGCGATTGATGGTGATAATCAGGCAGGTACATTTACTCCTGGTGAAACATTAACTGGAGCAAC
>Ga0066836_10000094_pt1 | contig 33307 bp, 29 predicted proteins | sample ETNtaG_18_FD_71568 | JGI IMG/M metagenome (GOLD analysis project Ga0066836, IMG submission 71568) | Marine microbial and viral communities from oxygen minimum zone, Eastern Pacific Ocean - ETNP201302SV91 | ecosystem: Environmental > Aquatic > Marine > Oceanic | place: Pacific Ocean: Eastern... | reverse complement strand
TTCAGGAGAAGTCCCTGTGGCTCCTCGTAGATCTAGGTCCGCTTTTGAAAGTAGCAATATAGCTCTTTTGCTTCTTTCATTCCCCAGTTTCTTAGTTTCTTGCAAGGTTTTCTTAGCTCTAAACGTCGACTTGTCCCCAAGTTCGTCTGCAGCATTTTGAGGTGATGATAAATTCAACCCAGAAATTCTGAGTATTCGACTGAAATGACTATTCAAAAATCCCATGATCTGCATCTGATGATGTCCGCCTGCACCCTGCATTCTCGTTAAAGTTTTTAAAGCTAATGCTGGATCTCCCTTTGCTATCGAGTCAGTGAGTTCCCAGGGTGGAACAGTACCCAAGTCCCCGACATAGGGCCTAACATCATCTGCGACTAGGTGACTTCCTTCGCCAAATGTTGAAAGGAGAGTCTCTAGGATAGATGGAAGTCGCGAAACCTCTTCCCCAATCGATTCGGCTATAAGAGAAGCAGATGCTCTATCAAGATTCAAACCTGATTCATTTACTCGTTCAGTAACCCATTCTTTTACATTTCGACCTACTCTTCCATCGATTACCAACCCGCTTGAAGAAACACCTTCAATCAATTTCTTGGGAATCTGACCCAAACGTTGCAGTTTTGGACCTTTCTCCCAAACAAGAATAAGGGACGTGGATTTTAAAGGGCTCTCAAGATACTCCAATATCGATTGAACATCATCTGCACGCGAAAACCTTCCTAAATCCCGTCCTACCACAATCCTAGTTTCAGTTAGGAATGGAATAGTCTGTGCAGCATTTACTAATGGAGCGACCGTAAAGTTCCCATCATCGTCTTCATAATCTTTTTCCGTTATCTCTTCCAGAAGAAGTGATCTATCGCCATCACCAACAAGTTCTTTAGTAAGTTTTGTTAACTCTTGACTTAATACTGAAGGGTCATCACTTCGGATTAAGTAAACGGGTTTTCCTTTCGCCATTCTTCAAAGATACACGACGTGAATAGCGAAGGCCGTTTAGAACAATTTTGAAGCAAGTTTTCGCCTGTAACTATTTGCTTCTGGGGATTCAGGCCCAAGAACATCTAGCAGGTCAATATATTCCTGTCGTGCTTCTTCGTCTTCTTTGACTTCGTGCAAGAGATTTTCTAATCTCTCATGAATCTCATCGGTCTCAACATCGCCGGTGCGCGCAATTGCTAGTAATTTTCGCGATTCAGCGGATTCAGGAATCTTGTTTAGAAGAGAAATAGCTTCTTCATTACGTTCCTGTTCTAAATATAATTTCGCCAAAGCAATGATCGCTTCGTTGTGGTCTGGAACTGCAGTTAGTATTTCAGTCAAACTATCTTCAGATCCTTCGGATAGTAACGTTTCAATGATTTTCTCTTGAGCTGAAGGAAGGAGGCCATTGACGAAATTAGATACGACTTCTTCGCCTTGAGCACCCATAAAACCATCAACGACAGCTCCATCCTTGAAAGCATAAACCGCAGGGATGCTTTGTACTTGAAAGGTTTCACGCACCTGCGGATTCTCATCAATATTTACTGTTACTAACTCGACTTTACCTTCAGTTGCTGTTACTGCATTTTCAATAATTGGTGTTAGAGCTTTGCATGGCTCACACCATGGCGCCCAAAGATCAACGATCACGGGGATTTGTTTAGATCGATCTATTACTTCCGCTGCGAAGGTTGCGTCGCTAATTTCTTTCATATTTTGAATATAACTCCTATTCCATAAAGACCGATTGAGAGAATGACTTGTTTCCTTTAGGGCATCTCATCAACCACGATCATTTCTTCATCAAGAAATTCATTCTGGACAAGTGAAAAACAAGCGGAGCAATGTAACTCTCCATTTTTAATCTCATTGCCGCAAACTTCGCATTCCATTCTTCTTCTCCTTGTGGAGCTAAGGGGAATTGAACCCCTGACCTCTTCCATGCCATGGAAGCGCTCTACCAACTGAGCTATAGCCCCTGATTTGGTAACTTTATCTGCTTTCACCCTTTCCAATACAGTCAAGTGAAAAATTGCGTTTACGGAATCTTTTCTATTGGCATATCGGACCAGAGTTTGTCCAATTGGTAATAATCATGTTCCTTTGAGTCAAAAACATGGACGAGGAAGTCCCCATAGTCCATTAGCACCCATTTAAAATCCTGGTTTCCTTCGATTCGTTTAGGACTTGGGCCACTGTTCTCTTTTATTAAGTATTCGACTTCCTCAACGAGCGCGCGCACCTGCCTCTTATTTCTACCGGTGGTGATAACGAAATAGTCGGTAATGCCGATCGTTTCACCTACGTTGATAACAGAAGTATCTACACCCTTTTTGTCTTCAATAGCTTGCAGAACTATGTCTATCCATGGTGACTTCATTTGTTGCGACCTATTCTCCCATCTCAATCAAGCTCCAAAGAATTCTGTCCAATTATTACTGTCACATCAATCGCTGTTTCAGAAATTGGGTCATACGTAATTTCAGCACCTACCAATGCGTTGGAAAAATCATCAATAAGGTCGTTGAAATTTTTATCATGATAAATTATTTGAGTTTCAGTTACTCCGTAAGACTCTGCATTCCCCAAAAGTAGTATTTGGGCGCCACTAGAGACCAGTGGAGGTGCGTACACATTCGGAAGATCTAAGCCGCCTATACCATCGAGTAGCTTAACCTTAGCCCTCGCACCTTCATAGGCAGGAATAGGAAATGGAATCATTTGAAGGATTAAATTTCGAATTATTTTTACATCAGTTGTGAAACTAGATTTTGGTAGTTCCAACTCAACTAGTTCTGGTTCGAATAGCACCAATTCGCCTTGACTTAACGCTGTAATCATGCGGCTTAATTCAGGTTGTCCGTTGTTGGATTCATTGAGATCGCCATTAAATAAACGCGCTGTATCAACCCATGAGGCCCAAAAATCTTGATGACGGAGCCAGCGGTTATAAGGTGTCTCCCCTTCATTTCTCCAAGCTAAAAAATCCCCTATATCCTCCGGAAAGACTGAAATGCGTCCTGACTCAAAGACAACGTTTAACTTTCCGCCTTCAGAAATAGTTAATGGGTCCTCAATCGTAATTACAAGGTCTCCTATCACTGAGAAGTGATCACTCCAAAAATCGTTTGTGAGAACTGATGTTATATCGAAACCTACACTCGCATATTCGCCAATTGCGAGTTCCAATCCGGTCGCCCCTTGTGTCTTATATATTTCTTCGAGCGTGACTCCTTCTCCGATAAGTAGTTCCGGTGGAAGGACGATAAGTGAGCCTCCCGTATCGTTCGGGAATAGCGAAATAAGTGCGACTGAAATTAGATTTGCATTCTTGTCTTCAAATAGTGCTAAAAATGAGGGGGTTGGGCTCACGTAAATTTCGTACCCTGGGGCTGTAGGATCAAGTACCACTTCGTTTAGATCGCCATCGGCTGAGTTAAGGATAGCGTTTGTAGCATCAAGTACCAGAAACGCAATAGCTCCGATTAGGCAAATCAACGCGGTCGGTACGCCCCACATCCACCAACGTATTTTTCGATTTGAGTTCTTCAAAATTTATTCACCATAAATTGAATTTTCCAAGATGTAAGATTTCACTTGGTCCGGTAATAAGTTATCAACATTTGATCCGGATTTAAGCCGATGTTTTATATCTGCCGAGGAGACGTCCAAATACGGTCCAGAAATCCGTTCCGCTTTGTCAAAAAAAGCTGGCAATTCCCTTAATTGTCCAGGACGATCAACTACTACAACCCCAGAATATTCATGAATTCGTTCATAATCCCGCCATGTTTCAATTCCTAATGCCGCGTCATAGCCGAGAATTAATTCTAAATCGTAATCGGGATGAAGTAATTGAAGTCTTTCAAGCGTTTGCACAGTTACCGATTCTCCTCCCAAAACGATCTCCACATCTGAAGCTAATAAGTTATCATCAGCAGCTAATAGAAGTTGAACCATTGCGAGCCGGTCAGATGCGTCGGTAATAATTGCTTTTTCGCTCTTCTGCCACGGGTCATTCGCGACTACATAAAGGATTCTTTCCAAGCGAAGCTCTGCTGCCACAAATCGTCCAACTTGTAAGTGCCCATAATGAGGAGGGTCAAAGGTACCTCCGAATACGCCAATAGTTCCTTTATTATCCATATTTAAAGTTTACAAGAGTCCTATTAACTGGAGACTTATCCCTTGGAATCCAATCATTTCGCATAATTCTTAAACGTTTTTACGAAATGCTTGATTTTTCTCAATTTATCCATTACATTGGTTTTGCTTTTATCCACCGACCCTAAGGGAGCGGTAAACGTTGCGCGTTGCGTATCTGGAAGTAGCACAAACTTCAACATAAAGATCCCCCCGATCCATAAACGATGTTGAATAAAGATTAAAAAAATCTTGAGCAACCATCTCTGGGAAACCAGACCAACCCCCAATAGTGAGAAGATATAACAACATGAGTGATTCAGTAGGACAATATTTAAATGAAATAGGACTTGTTCCTTTGCTAACTGCAGCCGAAGAACGCGAATTGTCGCAGATTATTGAAAAAGGCGTAGCAGCAAGACAACGCTTAGCAGATGGCGAAAAAGGCATTGAACTAAAACGGGCAGATAGGAAAGCGGCTGAAGCGAAAGATAGGTTTATTCGAGCAAACCTACGCCTCGTAGTTAGTGTCGCTCGACGATATCCCCTTCCTGCAGGTATGGAGCTACTTGATCTCATCCAAGAGGGCAACCTTGGACTTGAACACGCTGTTGATAAGTTTGATTGGCGTAAAGGTTTCAAATTCTCAACATATGCCACGTTCTGGATTCGCCAAGCTATCGGCCGAGCCCTTGATCAGAAAGCAAGCTTAGTTCGGCTTCCTGGTGACAGGTCTGCAAGTCTTAGAGCCGCTCTTAGGCAAGTTTCAGGTGACGGCGACGAACTTGACGAAGAGCACGCTCGTCTGCACAGGTTAACGACCCCTACTTCTCTTGATAGAACTATCGGAGATGACGATAGCAACGAACTAGTAGATCTACTGCCTGACGTTAACCCCGGACCAGAACAAGCTGTTATGGAAGAGGCGCGCGAAACAATGGTGTACGACCTTCTAAACGTCTTAGATGATCGAGCAAGGTACGCTGTTGAGCAACGCTTCGGTCTTCAAGATGGAAGAAAGCGTAGTTACCGTGAGGTTGGAGAAGAACTCGGAGTCACTGCTGAAGCAGCGCGACGGCTAGTTAAGCGAGCCGTAAATATCGTGCGAGAAAGTGCTCCCGACCAAATGGATATTGACGCTGCTTAGTCAGTTCTTTAGCCATTTTCTACACCAATACTGTAAATCAGTTGTGATCTGCGTCATATAACGAGAGAATTGTTAGGTGACCAAACATTGGACTCCCCAAACGTGGAAAGAATTTCCAGTTGAGCAACAGCCCGACTGGCCTAATTCAAATGAGCTTGAGAATGTTCTAAAAGAACTTTCTACTCTCCCCCCTTTAGTTTTTGCTGGGGAAGCTCGAACGCTACAAGAACAATTAGGTAAAGTTTGCGAAGGCCAGGCACTATTATTGCAAGCTGGAGATTGCGCCGAGTCATTTGATGCATTATCTGCTAATTCAATACGGGATAAACTTAAAGTTATACTCCAGATGGCAGTTGCACTGACTTATTCAACGGGGTTGCCGGTAGTCAAAATCGGTCGTATTGCCGGACAATTTGCGAAACCCAGGTCTAGTCCAACTGAAACCAAAGACGATCTTGAACTCCCTTCATTTCGCGGACATATCGTCAATGATACTGATTTCGAAGCTGGTGCCAGAAAAGCCAACCCGCAACGATTACTCCAGGCTTACCACCAAAGCTCATCGACTCTGAATTTGCTCCGCGCCTTTACTCGTGGCGGTTTCGCCGATCTAGCTCAAGTTCATTCGTGGAATCAAGAATTTGTGGCGAAAAGTCCTGCTGGGGCTCAATACCGACAAATAGCTGATGGCATTACAGATGCTTTAGCATTCATGAAAGCCTGCGGAGTAACTTCAGCAGATCACCCTGCCTTACACGAAGTTGATTTCTACACCAGCCATGAAGCTTTATTACTTGGATATGAACAAGCTTTGACACGTCAAGATTCAACAAGTGGCAACTGGTATGACTGTTCTGCCCATATGCTCTGGATCGGAGAACGCACTCGACAACTCGATGGAGCGCACATTGAATTTCTTCGGGGGGTCAAAAATCCACTCGGATGTAAAATCGGACCAACAGCTACCCCAAGCGAAATAATCAGTTTGTGCCAAACTTTAAACCCAGACCAGATCCCTGGCCGGTTGACTTTAATTAGCCGAATGGGAGCTTCGAAGATCAATGATCTTTTACCTGAACTAATTCAATCTGTCCTAAGTTCAGACCACCCTATAGTCTGGGTTTGTGACCCCATGCATGGGAATACATTTACTGCAGATTCTGGGTTGAAAACGAGAGAATTTGATGATGTCTTAGAAGAAACAAAGAGTTTTTTCAACATCCACAAAGAAATCGGAAGTTGGGCCGGTGGAATACATATTGAATTAACTGGTGACGATGTAACTGAATGCCTCGGCGGCGCAGACAAGGTGTCCGATCAAGACTTGGCATTACGTTATGAAACTATGTGTGACCCGCGACTAAATGCATCTCAAAGCCTTGAACTTGCTTTTCATGTTTCAGAACAGTTAAGAAACTAAATTCTAAACTAAATTCTCTACAAACGCTTCAAGTTGCTTTAGGTTCCTCACTTCAAATATGCCATTGCAATAATCGCTATATTCACTAACGATTGAGTCGCCCGTATCCCAATAACTTCTTGGTTCTGGATTTAACCAAAAAACTTTTCGAGCTTTATCTTCTATTTCTTTGATTACCCAAGATTGGGATGCATGGTAATTATTGCGGGCATCCCCAAGAATCATCACAGTTGTTTTCGGTCCTACATCTTTCCCATAACGTTCATCAAAGACTTCAAAAGCATGTCCATAGTCAGAGTGTCCGTCAACCCAGATGACATCCGCTTCAGTATTCACGCGATGTATTGCCTCGGTTATATCATCAACACCCTCGAAATAGTTGGTGACTTCATCAAGTCCGTCAATGAAAACAAATGACCGTACTTTGGAGAATTGATTATTTAATGCGTAAACCAAGTGAAGGGTAAATCGTGCAAATGCTGCCACTGAACCGGAAATATCTGCAATTACCATTATTTCTGGTTTTGACGGTTTCGGATATTTGAACTTTGGGTCAGCTGGAACTCCCCCATATGACAATGACTGCCTCACGGTTCGTTTGAAGTCTAAAGGCCCTTTCCTTCCGTGTCGTCGCTTTCTTGCTAACCGTACCGCCAATTTTCTCGTCAAAGGCCATATAGCTCTTCTTAACGAAACCATTTCTTCGCGGCTAGCATGCATGAAATCAACATCTTCCGGAAGAGGCTTACGCAAAGTTTTAGCCATAGCTTCAACTCCCCTGTCTGCAACAAGCCTTCTTCGAATTTCCGCTTCTATTTCTTTTTTTAGTTGATCAATCCGGTGTTCATATTCATCTTTTCGTAATCGTTCTTCTAAAATATCAGGTGTTTCTTTCGGATTCTGATCTTGGGCAAGTAACCGCTCCAATACCCCATCCAAGTCAAGGTTCCGTAAAGTTCTGTAGAGGTAATAAGTTCCTCCTACAGGGCGCCCGGGTTCCATACCTGCGAATCTCTGAACAGATTGGCGTGCTACAGCGCGCATCATATTCTGGTCCATCTTAGCGAGTGCCTGAAATAGCATTTCTGCTAGTTGTTCTTGCGTCAAACCTTCTTGACCTCCGCCTTGTCCTGGCATTTGGCCGCTTTGGTTATCATCGGACATCTCAAATTCCGCATTGCTGCCATCCCATTCTCCGTCTTGCAGTTCATATTCTTTACCTCGTAAAGAGAAATAGACTTCAAAAACCGTTTCGAATGCTTTCCAATGGGCGTGATTTTTAACCAGAGTAGCTGCTAAAGCATACTTAAATGTCTCCCTCTCATTAATCGGGATGTGTTTAACTGCTTCTACTGCATCAAGATTTTCAGTCAAACTTACTGGCAACCCAGCTTCTCGTAACTCAACGATAAAGCCATTCAGTAATTCAAGAAGCGGTGAATGCTGTTCAAGTTGCGCAGTTTCGGTCATTCTTCTTCTGAGTTTAATTCTTCATCGGTTGAGAATTCTTTGATTGCCTTCTCAATATCAGAACGATATTTCAAAAGAATATTCACCGTCTCGGTCGCTGTTTTTGCGTCAATGTGTTCCACTCCTAAATGGACTAGCGTTCGCGCCCAGTCAAGGGTTTCTGAAACAGAAGGGGCTTTTTTGAGTTCAAGGTCTCTGATAGTTCGAACCACTCTTGCTATTTGGTCACCAAGATTTTCGTTTATATCTGGAACTTTAGTGACGATAATTTCACGTTCTCTTTCCAAATCGGGATAGTCAATGTGCAAGAAAAGGCAACGTCGTTTAAGAGCTTCAGACAATTCACGAGTGTTATTGGATGTAAGGAACACTAGCGGTATTTGGCGAGCTTCTACGGTTCCCAGTTCTGGTATTGAGACTTGATAGTCGGAGAGTATCTCTAGTAGGAGGGCTTCGGTCTCAATTTCAACTCGATCAACTTCATCTATAAGGAGAACTACTGGGTCCTCTGATCTAATCGCTTCCAGCAATGGCCGCGTTAACAAAAACTCATCAGAAAAAATATCTTCCTCAAGTTCTTCCCAAGACCCTGAGCTATCTGAATTTCTTTCTGCTTGAATCCTCAAAAGTTGTTTTTTGTAGTTCCATTCGTATAAGGCTTTAGATTCATCCAGACCTTCATAGCATTGAAGTCTGATGAGTCGGGATCCCGTCATTTCCGCGACACTCTTAGCTAATTGCGTTTTTCCTGTCCCTGCTGGACCTTCTACTAAAATTGGTTTCTGAAGCCTATCCCCTAGATATACGGCTCCTGCTATCCCGTCATCAGCAAGGTATCCGACTTTACTGAGATCTTCTTGAACTGTTTGTACTTTTTCAAATCTATATGACATATCTTCTGAGAGTAGGTGTGATAATTCCTAACAGGCGAACTGTCAGCAATGATTTTGGTATTTATGAGGTTATCCGCTGATTACGCGTTTACCGGTAGGCTTGCCTTGTGGACGACACTGGCACTGCGGACGAAACCCTTGAAGATAGTGGGAAGCCAGCCCTCATGGTTGGGCTAGGAATTCTCTTGTCTAGGCTTTCAGGTCTTATCAGAGAATTGATTCTTGCGGCATTTCTTGGCACACGCGTAGCGGCAGACGCGTTTAAAGCGGCTCTTCAAATCCCGGGTCTTCTGCAAAATATACTCGGCGAAGGTACTCTTTCGGCCTCATTTATACCCGTGTATAGTCGATTAGCTGATGATGAAAGCAATCAAGAAGAATCTGGTCTGGTTGCTGGGACAATCGCTGCAATTCTTGGGTTAGTTACTGCTGTCATCGTATTTATAGGGATCATCGCAGCTCGACCGATCTCCAAAGCCTTACTCCCACTTCTTGCCGATGAGACCTTTGAATTAACAGTTGATCTCGTTCGCATCATGTGGGCTGGTTTGGGGTTCATCGTTCTGTCTTCCTGGTGTTTAGGGGTTCTTAACGCTCATAGAAAATTCTTTCTTTCGTTTGCGGCACCAGTACTTTGGAATGCAGCACAAGTCGTTTTCGCTGTCATTGCTTGGGCAAGAGATTGGAATGACGCCGGCATAGCTAAAGCTGCAGCTTGGGGAGTTCTTATTGGCGGCCTTCTTCAATTGCTCATTCAATTACCTTTAGTTCTCAGAGTCGTACCTGCTCTAAAACTTCGATTCAGTTTGGGTTTAGCACCTGTAAAAGAAATCTTTCGCAAATTTGTACCTGCTCTTTTCGGTAGAGGGGTAATTCAACTCTCTGCTTTCTTTGACCTCTTTTTAGCTGGCTTCCTAGCAACAGGGGCATTTGCTGCTTTATCAATGGCGCAGATAATTTATCTTTTGCCTATTGGCTTATTCGTTATGTCAATTATTTCCGCAGATTTACCAGAACTTTCACGTGACCACGAAAACACTGTAAAGATTCAAAATCGTCTAGATACAAGCTCGGAAAGAATCGCTTTTTATCTTTTCTTTTCCACTGTCGCATTCTTAACAATAGGTAAACCTTTGGTAGCGATGCTTTTCGAACGAGGTGAATTCACGAGCGAAGACACTATCTATATATGGATAGTGCTTTCCGCTTACAGTCTTGGGCTCTGCGCTTCTGGATTCAGTCGCCTATTCCAAAACATCTGCTACTCAACCGGTGATGTCAAAGGTCCAGCCAAACTCGCGGGGATTCGAGTCTTGACTTCTGGAACTTTCGGTTTCCTACTTATGTTCCAATTTGATAGATTCGCTATTGACAGTGACCATCTTGTCAAACTTGGTTCAATTCCGTCTTTCGTTCCACTTTCAGAACTCGTGCGTTCTTTAGACGCTTCACCTCAGAGGTTGGGTGCTGTGGGACTTGCCTTAGGAAGTGCATTTGGAGCTTGGATTGAGTACGCCTTCTTAAAGCGAAGAGTCAAAGGCCAATTACATCTGAGGGTGGATCAATCAAAGAATCTGCGTTACTTCTTCATTCCCACTATCATCGCTGGCGTTGTAGCTACCGTAATCGTTTATCTATTGAACAATATGAATCCTTTCATTACGGCTCCTACCGCTTTGGCTGCGAGTGGCGGCATTTATCTTTTGGGTTCAATTGCTCTTGGATCAACCACTGCCCAGCAATTCGTGCAGGCTTTGAAAATTTCTTCTATTGACAAGGGCCGCTAACTCTTCAACAAAACCAGGTCGTCTCTATGGATTATCTCAATTGCCGATTTACCTGAAGGCTTATCAAAACCATCGTTGAATACAGAGTGAAGTTCTTCAGAGGATACAGCAGTTAAGCCACGCGCAATTATCTCTCCTTGATGATTTCGTATATTAAGAGCTTCGTTTTCAACGAACTCCCCTACTGATTCCGTCACCCCTACTGAAAGAAGAGAACCTCCTTCTTCTACTAAAGCAACTTCAGCCCCTTCATCAATCATCAATTCTCCTTTTGGCACCAAAGCAAAAGCGATCCAGAGTTTTCGTGCTGACAGCGGTTTTGGATGTGGATGAATTGTGGTACCCATTTTCCTATCTTTTAACAAGGCATCTATCACTACGTTCTCTCGCGTTGATGAGGCAATAGTGGTTGTCACACCCGCCCAAGAAGCCATTTGAGCTGCTGCTAATTTAGACGCCATTCCACCGCTACCCTGAGTGCTAGTTGAGTCCCCCACTTGAGCATCAAGTTCGTCTTGGAATTTTATGTCGTGAATTAAATTTGCTTTTTCTGAAGTTTTCTCATTTGGATCATGCGAATAAAGGCCATCCGTGTCTGTCAACATAATTAAATGCTCAGCATTCAATAGTTGTGCTAGCAAGGCTGCAATTCGGTCATTATCTCCCCACCTTATTGCGTCATCGGCGATAGCATCATTCTCATTTACGATAGGTAAAATTCCTGCTGAAAGCAGCTCGTCAACCGTTGCACGAGCATGTAAATACCGTTTTCTCACAAAGAAATCATCTGGCGCCATCAGCAATTGCGCCACGTCAATATCGTATTTTGAAAATTCTTCACTGTATGTGGCCATTAGACGAGGTTGACCAATAGCTGAAGCTGCTTGTAGAACACGAGAGTCTGAGGGCCGACTTCCAGCATGTCCCAAAGCTGGCAATCCAGCACCAATAGCTCCGCTACTTACCAGAACAATTCTTTCAAACTTTTTACGCGCATTTGCTATCTCAGCGCATAGCTTTTCAATTGCTTCACTTCTAATCGCACCTGCTGCATCAGTAAGGGATGAGGTGCCTATCTTAACTACAATGGTCATTTATCTATTCTCGCAGAATTGATACTTGAATTCTGCTATTTAGAGATAACACTTTTAATCAACAAGAAAATGTTCGTCATCCGAGTAATCAAAAACTAGTTCGCCGATACGGACAAGGTCCCCATTCTTTATTCCGGCTTTCTTAAGCGCCTTGTCAACACCTAATTTCGTTAATGAATTTTGAGCATATTCTAGAGCCTCAATGTTGGTTAAATCATTTAGGGAAACGGCACGTTCAGCAGCTCTTCCAATAACTACAAAAATTTCTCCTTCTCTGATCACAGCGATCCCTTTAGGCAGCGGCCTATGAATAACTAATTTTTCCGTTGGCTCAATTTCTTTTACTCGCGCCTTTGATACGAGCACTTGCAATTTAGTCAAAAGCTTATCTAGTCCTTCTCCGGTAACTGAAGAGATCACGAAACTCTCTGGAACTGCATCGAACTGTGCGACATCATGTTTCGATGAAATTAGAACCCGTGGACGCCTAAGAAGTTCAGGTTTATATTTTTCAAGTTCCCCAAGAATAATCTCAAGTTGACTTTCAGGCGTTTGACTACTGTAAGGTGCCAAATCAAGTAAAATTGCTAAAACTCGTGCTCGCTCAACATGACGCAAGAATTGATGCCCCAATCCTTTCCCATCTGCCGCTCCTTCAATAAGCCCCGGTATGTCAGCTATCACCATTTCAAATTCATCACCCAACCTCACTACTCCTAAATTTGGGACCAATGTGGTGAATGGATAATCGGCAATCTTTGGTTTTGCAGATGAAAGACGCGAAATAAGCGTACTCTTGCCAACATTTGGAAACCCTACTAGCGCTACATCAGCTAGGAGTTTCAGTTCTAACTTAAGCCACTGTTCTTCGCCATGTTCACCTTGTTCAGCGAAACTTGGGGCTCTTCGCCTGTTATTCAAGAAGCGTGTGTTCCCTTTGCCTCCAACACCTCCAGCGGCTGCTAGCCACCGTGATCCCGAAGTAGATAAATCAGCTAGAAGATTACCATCAGAGTCTTTCACTATCGTTCCTACAGGAACGACAACATTTTGGTGAGTCCCATTGGAACCATGTTTTTTCTTGCCGCTTCCATGGCGTCCATTTTCAGCTTTCCTATGCGGGTAATCCCTAAATGCCAACAAAGACGCAACATTATGATCAGCGACCAGCCATATATCGCCGCCGTTTCCGCCATCTCCCCCGTCTGGTCCTCCACGATCAACATGAGCCTCTCGACGAAACGCAACGCAACCAGCCCCACCATCTCCAGCCTTAACATTGATACCACATTCATCAACAAAATTCGACACGTTGCTCCCTACAGATTACACACTACCTGCAACTCAACAATGAGTACGTAACTTAGAATTCGATTAATCGGGAATAACATCAACGAGTTTACGGCCTCGTCGAGATCCGAATTTGACACGTCCATCAGCTGTTGCAAATAGCGTGTCATCGCCACCCTTGCCAACATTAATTCCTGGATGAAATTTCGTTCCTCTTTGGCGAACCAAGATTGAACCCGAAGAGACTGCAGTGCCGTCGTAAGCTTTAATTCCTAATCGCTGTGCGTTCGAATCCCGACCGTTACGCGTTGAACCCCCACCTTTAGTTTTTGACATGTCAACTATTCCTTGAAATTTGTGTAATTTTTATTTCATTGTAGTTCTGGCGATGTCCCCATCGTCGTCGCTGGTTGCTTTTATTTTTATAAGTGAAACCAACAATTTTTTTGCCTTTTCTCTGACCGATAATTTCTGCTTTTACTTTGACATCAGCTAGTTCACTAGGTGTGGCGAGAACGGTCTTTCCCTCAACGTACATAACAGGAACAAGGTCTATAGAAGAGCCAGTTTCTCCGACAAGTTCTACATCAAGAATTTGGTCTTCTTCAACTCGGTATTGTTTTCCACCTGAAATTACTACTGCATACATAAGGTTCAATCTTAATGGGATTACGCACAAATACCGACTATCTATACAGAGAAGCGGCGTTTATTCTTGTGCTTTCTGGAAAGTCTGTTTCAAACCTTCACCTATTCTTTTCCGAGTCATCTCAACAAGTCCCAAATCGGAAATTCCGTAGACTTGCGTGCGCGTCTTATCTCTTGCCAGCTCTCCACGAAATGTTTTCATAACGTCTTCTTTGTGTTTCGTTTTTTCCATATCAACGAAATCAATCACGATTATCCCCCCTATATCTCGCAAGCGTAATTGGTGGGCAACTTCTTTCGCAGCTTCTAAATTATTCCGGTATACCGTTTCCTCAAGGCTTGACGTTCCAACATTTTTTCCTGTGTTCACATCAACAACCGTTAGCGCTTCTGTGTGTTCAATAATCAAAGACCCTCCAGAAGGCAGCCAAACCTTGGAGTCAAGCGCTTTCGCTAATTGTTCGTTAATGTAGAAACGTTCAAAAAGAGGAACGTTATTGGAACCAGAATCATGGTATTCAATTCTTTCAGCAAGTGCAGGAGCGATACTTTCCAAGTATGTTTTTGCCTCTTCAAATAACGCAAGATCATCCACTACGACAGAGCGGAATTCTTTATTAAATTCTTCACGAATCATTCTGAAGGGCATTTCAGGTTCACGGTATAGAAGAGATGGGGACTTTGACTTCGAAGCAGCATCTTCAATACTTCTCCATTGTTCAAGCAAGCGATTAACATCCTGCTCGATCTCTTCTTTAGTGATGTGTTGGGCGGCTGTTCTCAGTATCACGCCGTGCTCCGCTGGTTTAGCTTTCTCTAGAATTTGACGCAAACGTTTTCTTTCTCTTTCCGGAAGGCGTTTAGAGATTCCGAATGTAGGGCTGTTAGGAACTAAAACAACGAATCTTCCAGCTAAAGAAATTTCTTGCGTCAGTCGTGCCCCCTTATGGGCTATGGGGTTTTTAGTGACCTGACACATAACCGTTTCTTTGTTTTTTAGAACATTTTCAATCCGGACTTGTTCATTTTTTTGATCTAGCCCACCAGTTGCTAAGTCACTTTGATATAGAACTGCATTCTTTGGTGTTCCAATATCAACAAAAGCTGCTTCCATTCCCGGCAAAACATTCTCTACTTTTCCCATATAAATATTTCCGTGTATTTCGCTGACATCATCCGATGGTCGCGAAACAAAAAACTCAATCAATGACCTGCCTTCGAGCGTTGCTATTTGGGTAACTCCTGCTTCAACATGGACGACCATCGTATACCTACCAACAGCCTTACCTTTACGCTCACGTCCACGCCGTTTTTCTAATGTTGCTGCATCAAGTTCTACTCGTTCATCTGACACAACTGCAGAAACTGGCGAATCAGGTTTATTGTCAACACCTTTTCCCTTTCGCCGTTTTCTCCTACGGCGATTACCACTCGAACTTGTTTTTTGTGAAGCCTTCCGCGAACCAGGTGCAGGACGAGAATCACCTATCTTAGGTTTAACTTGACCGCTATCACCTTTGAGGACTTCTACTCGTTCTTTTGTTTTTTTATTCTGGTTCCCTTTATGCGCAGAGTTCTCTGGCATTTTGCGTTCTTCCATTTAATCGTTTCCCTTCTCATGACGAACACAGTTCCATGTTCGTTTCAAGAGATTGCCCAACTTCTAGCGGGTCCAGTCGTCCATCTCTTGTATCAATAAATTGTTTTTGTCGACGCAACTTCAATTGCGTCAGGTTCGGTTGTTTTGATTTCATAAATTCACTAGGCCTAAGCGACCGAGGTTGCGTTCGTAGTTCTGCTTTCAGAACAACATACCCGTCTTCGCCAATTTTGCTTCCATCTACACTCATAATAAATGGGCGTATATCATCCGTAACGATCTTCCCTTTTCTAGTTCTTTCTATTATCAACTCTTTAGATTCAACCACAGTGGTGATCCATTTATCAACATAGTCTTTATCTTCAGCAACTGTTATCTCCCATGCACACGCTGTTACTGCTTGCTGAAGAGAGGTCGCTTTTTTATCAATTTCAGTCATTCCTGTAACTCGCATACCCTCGGGGAGAAGATCGGTTAATAGTTCTGGGATTTCCATAACCCGAGAGATATCTATTCTTTCATCGTTTATTCTAACGTCAAGATACTCACATTCTGACTCGGCTCCCGTAGGCAGAGCTAAGCCATATGCAATCTTAGGCCGTGGAGAGAAGCCTTCACTGTAAATCATTGGAATATTTGCGCGTCTAAAGGCACGCTCCCAAACTTTTGCTATGTCTCGATGGCTTGCAAAACGAATTTTTCCAATTTTCGTCGACCGCAGCCGCAAGATAATCACTTTGGCACACCAACTTTTTTCTTCGGTATTATCTCTAGGAGTTGCGGCGCATAATTACCTTCTTGCATATCTTGCCATGTTCCTTGACTCCCACCTACTGGCGGAGAGGTAGAAGCCACTACATGTTCAAGGCCATAACCAGTGCATGCACCACAGTCATAGCAAGGAATCCAACGACAGTCTTCTAGCCCTTTCTGGTTGAGTGCATCACGCCATTCTTGCCAAAGGAAATCTTTGTATAGCCCAGCATCAAGATGATCCCACGGGAGAGTGTCCCCTTTCTCTCTATGCCTGTACGCATACCATTCATAATCCAACCCATGTTCATGCATAGAATCTTTCCAGAGTTCTACATCAAAGAATTCGCTCCACTCTTGAAACGTGCCTCCTTTTTTCCAGACTGTTTCTAGAACATCACCGAGTCGCCGATCTCCCCTACTTAAAACTCCTTCTATCAGTGTGGCTTTCGGGTCATGCCATTTGAGTTTTACTCCTTTGGTTTTTCTTACTTCTTCTTTAAGTAACGTTATTTTTCTATTCAATTCTTCAACCGTATTCTGCCCAAACCATTGAAAAGGGGTGAATGGCTTTGGAACGAAACCACCGACGCTAATGGTCACCGATGCGGCACTTGTGTATTTTTTGCCTATCGCTACACAATTAGCTGCAAGACGCGCTATCCCTAAAGTGTCTTCGTCTGTCTCTGTTGGGAGCCCAATCAAAAAATAGAGTTTCATTCTGCGCCAGCCTTGGGAGAATGCTGATTCTACGGCACCGTACAGGTCCTCTTCTATAATGAGTTTGTTTATTACCTGACGCAATCTCCAAGTCCCAGCTTCTGGAGCAAATGTCAAGCCAGTTCTCCGAGCATTTTGTATGCTGGCCGCAATATCAACGGTAAAAGCATCCACACGAAGAGAGGGCAACGAAATACTCACCTGCCCACAATTAGCAGGGTCAACAATAGTTTGATTAACGACATCGTTGATGCCGCTGTAGTCAGCAGTTGACAATGATGTTAAGGCAACCTCGTCGTATCCTGTCCTTTCAATACCCTCCTGTATCATGGTTCGAACTTGAGCCTCCGACCGTTCTCGGACAGGTCTCGTAATCATACCCGCTTGACAGAATCGGCACCCTCGGGTGCATCCGCGAAAAACTTCAACATTTAAGCGATCATGAACAACTTCTGTGATCGGAACTAGCTGGTTTTTAGGATAAGGCCACTGTTCAAGGTCAGTAATAGTTCTCTTCTCAACGAGTTTAGGAACGTCATCATGCTTAGGCGTAAGATATTGGTGCCCTGCGTGGTCATATTCTGCTTTATACATACTGGGGACATAAACACCTTCAATAGTCGCTAGCTTTTTCAACAACATACTTCTATCGCGATTAAGGTCAGTTCTTGATTTGAATTCATGAATTGTATTTGTAAGTTCAGTCACGACCTCTTCCCCATCACCTAACACAAAAAAGTCAACGATCTCTCCTAATGGCTCTGGATTGTATGTGCAATGGCCGCCTGCACCAATCAACGGGTCATTGATCCCTCTCTGAGAGGACCTAACTGGAATTCTCGCAAGGTCAATGCAGTTTATTAAATTGGTATAGACCAGCTCAGACGACAAATTAAAAGCAACTACATCAAATTCAGCTGCAGGTCGGTGTGTATCGACACTAAAGAGTGGGATATCCTGTTCTCTCATTATCTGCTCTAGGTCAACCCAGGGAGCGTATGCTCTTTCAGCTTCACTATTCTCAGATTCATTTATTATCTCATAAAGAATTTGAAGTCCTTGATTGGGGAATCCGACTTCGTATGTATCCGGATAGGTCAACAGCCAAGCGACATTAGTCTGATCATGTTTCGGTTGTTGAACTCCTTGTTCCAACCCAATGTAACGTGCAGGTTTCTCAACATTCAAAAGATGTTTCTCTAATGTTTTCCATATAGAACTCATTACTTACTGAAACCTTTCATACAACGGTATTGTACTCGGGGAGATTCCTTGTACCTATCGAACAACTTGATAGCGTCTCATGTGGACATTCAGGACTAAACCAATTCCAACGAAACAGGAAATTGCCGAAGACCCTCCATACGAAACGAATGGGATTGGAATGCCAGTGATTGGCATTATTCCTAAAGTCATCCCAACTGATTGAAACATTTGGAACGCAAAGAGTGTCATCACGCCACAGCTAATAAGCGTACCCAGCAGGTCAGGGGATTTTCGAGCTGTTCTCATACAACGCCACATAATGATTCCGAATAAACCAAGAATTACTAGAGATCCGACAAATCCAAACTCTTCACCTATGACCGAAAAAATGAAGTCCGTATGCTGTTCTGGCACAAACTCACCTCTCGTTTGCTGCCCTTGGCCAAATCCTTGTCCGGTTAATCCGCCGCTACCAATAGCAATTTGCGCTTGCGTTTGTTGATACGCCGCTTCTGTCTGACTCGACTCTGGATCAATGAAAGATGTTAGTCGGTCCTGCTGATAGTCCTGAAGTAGTCCGCTACTCCAAACAAGTACAGCTAAGAAAACACCGACTACTGTCAAGATAAAAATATGTTTTGCTTGCGCACCAGCGACTAAAAGCATTCCCATAGTTATAGCGATAAAGACAAGGGCAGTACCAACATCGGTTTCCATCAGAATAAGCCCTATAGGAATAACGCCCAATAACAAAGCATTGCCTAATTGGCGAATATCTAAACGCCCATTAAACCGTTCAAGATAATTAGCCATCATAAATATGTACGCTATTTTGCAAAGTTCCGAAGGTTGGAGCTGGAAACTTCCAAATTCGAACCACGCTCGAGTTCCATTACGTTCCACTCCGAGTGGAGTAAGGACGAGAAACAATAGAACCATTCCAGCCCAGAAAACCATAGGAACCCAATCGCGAAGCCTCCTATAGGGAACGTAGGCTGATCCAATCATCGTTGCCGTCCCAACTCCAACGAAAAGAAATTGGCGGTTTAAATACGAACGATCATAGAGCTCTGGGTTATTCCCACGAGTAGCGCTATAAACCATAAATGCACCGGTGACTGCTAAAGCGATACAACTGAGGACTAGCGCCATATCTATATGCAGCCACGGAGACCACGGGTCGCCCGACGGGTTAAGGTTTAATTTTTTCTTAGAGGTTCTGTCACTCATGATGTTTCTTGGACCTCTTCCTCAGTATTTTCATTCCCTTGATTCAGGCGACTTTGTTCAAGTTCTTGTTTTGCAAGTTCATCCAATTCATCCTGATTCAAATACCTCGGAACTATATTTCTTGCAATGCGTTCAAAATACCTTCTCACTACTGGCGCTGCTACTTGACCACCAAAACCGGCTTCTTCTAAAACTACTACTGCCACATATTCCGGATCGGGATTTGGCCCCCAACCTACGAAAAGCCCGTAATCCGCTATTAATTGACCTTCTACTTGCTTTTCCGATGTACCTGTCTTCCCAGAAACTGGCCAGTCCTCATGCGGGAAATCCTTGAATGCACTATATGCAGTTCCTTCCGTCCCTATCTCAGATCGCCATGTGGTTACCCCCGCTAAACCTTCAAGAATTGGATCTGAAAATGTTTCTGGAAAATATATATCTCTTAAAATTCTTGGTGAAAATTCTACCTCCGTATCCCCTGTGATTGGGTTAAGCACCATCTTCCCAAGGTTAGGAGCATATAGTGTGCCCCCATTTACCAAAGCGCTATATGCGTTCGCTATCTGCAATGGCGTAGCAAGAACATCTCCCTGGCCGATTGACGTATTTAAAGTATCCCCCGTTAACCATTGGCCGGTTAAAAATGCATCTGGGTTCTGACGATACGCTTCGCGCCTTGAAGCTGGCGTGGGTATACGACCGCTCCCTTCGTTAGCAAGTGTCACCCCAGTGCGAACACCATACCCAAAGGATTTCGCGGCGACTTGCACAGATTCAAGATCAAATCCTGGAAGAATATCAAAACTTGCGGCGAGATTATAAAAGTAGACATCTGAAGAATACGTTAAAGCTAAGCGCAAATCTACATCACCATATGCTGCCTCACCAGCATTCTGGAATTGGCATGTCCCCCCCTCACAATTTGGGATATCAAACGTACCTTCGTCATAGAACATTGAATCAATTCCAAGAATGCCCCGCGAGCCAATTAAGCCTGTATCTAGCGCTGCATAGGCGGTAAAAGGTTTAAATGTGGAACCGGGAGGATATTGACCTTGTATGCTCCGATTTAGGAGTGGAAGATAGTTCCCAGGGTCCGTTAGTTCATCAAAATCGTCTTGGCTTATCCCTGAAACAAATAATTCAGGGTCAAACGATGGGTATGACGCCATAGCGAGGATCGATCCATTTCTCGGATCTAAGACAACCATCGCTCCCGCTGGAGCGTTGAAGATCACCACTCCTTCTTCCTCAAATTTTGTTGGCTGTTGTCGCGCTAGATTCAAACCCCGTTCTAGTTCTTGCTCTGCTAAAGCCTGCAAATCAATGTTGATTGTTAATTGGACATCGCTTCCAGCTTTTGCGGGAACTTCCTCATTTATTTCCAAAATGTTATTGAATTTATCTACAGTAACTACTTTCCTACCTGGAGTTCCACGCAATGCATCCTCATAGAAAAGCTCAATACCGGTTTTACCAATCTCATCATTCGCTAAATATGTTTTCTTCTTTGACGCAACTGAAGCGACTTCGTCCTCGCTAAGCAATCCTACGTATCCAAGAATATGCGCAGCTAATGATCCGTACGGATAGTCTCGCACTGTTGTAACCGTGGTATTAACACCCGGGAATCTATACGAATATTCTGCAAGATAGATCTGCAACTCTTTTGAAATGTCTTGCACTACAGGAACTTGCGCGAACGGACCATAACGATTGGACCGGTATCCCTCTTCTATTTCAACTACCTTCGTCAAACTGCCAGATCTACTTATTTCCGTTGCCAAATCAAAGAAAAGATCATCTAGAGCGTCTTCTCCTACTGTCGCCATTTCTTCTTTATCAATAGTGACAACGATGGAAGGACGGTTATCTACCAGAACACGTCCTTCTGCATCCAAAATTCTACCTCGGGGCGCGGTTTCAATAATCGTTTCGGTTGTATTGTCCGCAGCTCGCTCAATAAATGCTGTTTCTTTGATTACCTGCAGATACCATAATCTCGCTATTAATGGAACAAATAGAGAGATCGCAACTGCTGCAAGAATTGCCAAACGTAGACGATGCGATTGATGTAAATATTTTGATGCTGGCGTCATCCCCTATCCAAACGTTACGTCAACTGCGATCTATTTATAGGTCGCTGGTTACCCGCGTGTGAGCCTTCATGGAAAACCCACGACATCATATAGTGGAGCAATGGAACAAATAAACCGGTATACAGCGCCCCCACGACGAGAATCTTTCCAAAGTTCTTGTTGTAGAGATTCGGTTCGGCAATCAATTCACCGAAGAGAACAAACAACACTAGCCCCAAAGCTACTGATGCGATCGAGATTATAAGTCGTACTATTCTCTCGACATCTTCGGCTACTATTTCAGCCACAATTCCAATTAGATAGGCAATAAGCGCGTAGGAAAGAGCACTTAATCCCAATGGAGTAGCAAGGTAGAGGTCAACCGAGAAGCCACAAACGAAACCGGTTAAAGCGCCATTTGATGGGCCACCATGCCAGCCGGAAGCAACAGCCAATCCGAGCATCAATTCAGGCATTACGCCAAAGAAACGAATACTAGAGAAGAGTTCAAGTTGCAGTATCAAAACTAGTGTTATGACAAATAGTGCTTTTATAAAGCGAAATATCAACATTAGTTGCCTAGCCCATTCTGAGTATTTAACGGTTCGTATAAGACAACCGTTACAAATTCAAGATTCTCAAATTGTCCAGTAGGGGCAACCACTAGTTCTTTCTCTAAATTAATTTCATCTACGAGAACTTCAAGGATTGTTCCTACCGCGAATCCTCCAGGGTATGGGCTCCTTTCCGAACCGCTAGTCACGAGAATACTTCCTGTTTCAACATCAGCTGAAACAGGAATTCCGTCAGGCACTCGCAGCGGTTGCCCTATACCATTTCCTGTGAGAATTCCTACTTGATTTGTGCCTACTACCAAAACACCAATACTGACATTTGGATCAGTAATTAGTCTAACGCGCGCGCTTCGTAGGCCCGGATCCTCAATACGTCCGATTAAACCTCCTACAGAAATTACCGCCATTCCTTCTCGTATTCCGTTTTGGGTTCCCTTCCCGATTTCAAGAATGTAAGGGTCAAAATTTGAAACAGATTGTGCTGTGACTTCGGCTACCACTGTTTCTTGCCCGCCTAGGTTCTCAAGGCCAAGTTGTGTCCGAAGAGCCGCTAATTCCTCAACAGCGCCTTCCGTTGTTGTCCTGTACTCAAGTAGATCTCCAAGTTGAGCGCGCAAAAGAGCATTTTCTTTTTCTAAATTGTCTCCTTTTGAAAGCGATTCCCAAGCGTCACCAATTGGATCAAAAATGGTGCTAGCTAAGTTCCGAAAGGGCTGGACAACCGCTGTTGCCGCCTTTCGCAAATTGGTTAAAGGTTCATAACCCCTCGCGTCAAGCGAGATGAGCGTTATTGAAGAAAGCAAAAGTATGGCAAGTGTAAACCGAGAGCCACTATTTCTTCGTGGCAATGCCATTCACAATCCCCCTTACCTCAGATTTGGGCAGAAGTGAACAGAACGCCTTTTAGCGAATCAAATGCTTCGAGGGACATTCCTGAACCCAGTGCCACCGCGTGAAGTGGGTTAGGCGAAACACAGACAGGCATTCCAGTTTCATGGGCGATGCACTCTGGCATTCCAGTAAGTAACGCTCCTCCGCCCGCAAGCATGATTCCCTTTTCCATGATGTCCGCAGCTAATTCAGGCGGTGTGACGTCAAGTGTTAGTTTCACAGCATCAAGGATTGCTTCCAATGGCTCTGCTATTGCCTCTCGAATTTCTGATGTTGATGTGACAATTGTTTTTGGTAAGCCGGTTATCAAATCACGTCCTCTTACTTCCGCATAAAGTTCTTCGGTGGACCATGCACTTGCCAATTTAATTTTTAACTCTTCTGCAGTCCGAACTCCTAAAGCGACACTGTATTCTTTCTTAATGAATTGGATAATTGAATTATCTAGTTCGTCTCCGCCTACGCGAACTGATTTGTTAGCTACCACTCCTCCAAGCGAAATTACTGCCACTTCAGTTGTCCCACCTCCGATATCAACGATCATATTCCCACTCGGGTCTTGAACTCGCATTCCTGATCCGATTGCCGCAGCCATAGGCTCTTCAATTATGTATGCTGGTTTTCGAGCGCCAGCAAATTCTGCTGCTTCCTGAACTGCTCGTTGTTCAACTCCAGTTATTCCGGACGGAACACAAATCACCATTCGCGGTTTCGCTAAACGGCTTTGATGTACTTTTTCAATGAAATGCCGGAGCATTTGTTCACACATATCAAAATCAGCTATAACTCCGTCGCGCAGTGGCCGTGAAGCTTGTATGTGCGAAGGGGTTCGACCAATCATTCTCTTCGCATCTGACCCTACGGCAAGCGCAGATCCATCTCTTATATCTATAGCTACGACAGATGGCTCGTTTAGGACAATCCCTTCTCCGCGGACATATACCAGCGTATTAGCAGTGCCGAGGTCAACAGCCATATCACGGCCCATTACACCTAGAATTGAAGCCATTAGAAACTACCTTGTTTCATTTTCGTCACATACGCCTCTCTCAGCTTATGAAATGACACAAGCCTCTTTCCGCATACCTAGTTTACGACTTCTTTCCAAAAGTGCAATGCACCCCAGTCAGATGGTCATTTTTTTGATCTAGGAATCAGGAAAGAAAATTTGTATCTCTCTTTCAGCTGATTCAGCTGAATCTGACCCATGAACAAGATTTTCTGTAAATTGGGCGCTCAGGTCCCCTCTAATAGTTCCCGGTTCTGCCTCAGCAGCATTTGTGGCACCCATCATCTTTCGTACAATTGACCATGTATCTTCTGGGCCTTCAATGATCAAAGCTACTGCTGGCGAACGGCCTATAAACGCAGCTAGGTCTGCGTAAAAAGCTTTCTCAACATGTTCAGCATAATGCTTTATCGCTAGATCAGGGCCAATCGTTAACATGCGCAGTGCTTTGATGCTCAAGCCTTTTTTTTCAAATCTAGAGATTATTTCGCCTATCAGGCCTCTTTCAACTGCATCAGGTTTGCAAAGTACTAGTGTTTGATTCATAAGGTGATCCTACCTAATTGTTCTTTGTTTCTGTTGTTATTTATAGGTTTCAAATGCTTCTCGCAAAGCTCCCACCACATACATCGACCCTGTGCCGAGGATCACGTCTTCCTCTCCAGCGTATGCAAATGCTTTTTGTAAAGCTTCTTCTGGTTGAGTGCACATCAAAATATTTTGATTAGTAGACAATGCTATGTTTGCTAATTCTTTTGCGGGCATGGACCTTGGGCTTTCCGCTTGAGTGCAAACAACTAACTCGTATTTTTCCGCCTCAAGACTGCGCAACATCCATTTAGCATCTTTCTCCTCAGTCATCCCTACAATGAGGATTTTCTTTCCTGTATGTGTGAAACCATTTTTGAGAGTTTCCGCTGCAGCGATAGCACCAGGGGGATTGTGGGCACCATCCAGCACAAATAGTGGAGAGGAATTCAATACTTCGAATCGCCCAGGGAGGTTAACTTCTGCAAAGGCTGCTTTAACAACTTCTTCGGGTATCTCTGATTCTAGGAAAGCTTCAGTGGCCGCAACCGCGATTGAGGCATTGTTCCCTTGATGTCGTCCATGTTGCGCTAAAAAAATATTTTCGTATGATGCTTCCATTGAACGAATGCTAAGTTGACGTCCACCTACAGCTAGATCATTTTCAACACATTCGAAATCTATATTTCGTCTATATATCTTTTGTGGAGATTCGGCTAAAAACAATTCTTCTAATCCCTCATCTGTTTCTCCTAAGCAGAGAAGACTATCTTGTTTTATAATTCCTGCTTTCTCCCAAGCCAACTTTCGTCTCCAATCACCCGACCCATCGGTATGGTCAAAGCCAACATTGGTTATTACAGAGACTTTTGCATCGGCGATATTTGTTGCATCAAATCTACCCAACATCCCTACCTCAACAACTGCCACATCTACCGCGTGGTCAGCAAAACAACGGTAAGCAGCAGCGGTCATAAGTTCAAACCAACTTGGGGAAGCTTTCAATAACGGTTCTACTAGAGCCAGATGTGAAATTAAATCAGTAAAATCATCCTCGCCGATTGGAACTGTATCAATTTGGATTCGCTCAGTTATAGAACTGACGTGTGGCGATGAGTATGTCCCCACTTTCAAACCCATTGATGAAAGCAAATTTGACGCTATCGCTGAAGTGGACCCCTTCCCATTGGTTCCTGTTATATGGACAATTGGAAAATCAAGTTGTGGATCTCCCAGTGAATGCGATAACGAACGCATACTCTCGAGAGAGCTATCGTCAATTCTTTCTCTGCTTAAACGACGGTTAATGTGTTGTTCCAGGAAATGGAGAGCTTCTTCTTTATGCATGAGCGTGTTTGCTTACGATGCAGCTAAATCGCTTTCGCCGCGCAATATGAGCTTTGGAGCTTGGTTTTTGCGGACCACATCTTCGTCAATAACACAAGTGACGACATCTTCTCTCCCAGGAATGTCATACATCACTTCGAGGAGTACTTCCTCCAAGATTGATCTCAGGCCGCGTGCCCCAATCCGTCGTTCAAGTGCTAATTCTGCTACAGCTTCCAAAGCTTCTTCGGTGAATTCTAAATCAACATTTTCGAAACCGAAGATTTTTTTGTATTGTCGAACTAGCGCATTTTTAGGTTCGCTAAGGATTCTCACGAGTGCATCATTTTCGAGATTTCCTACAGCTCCAACAACTGGTAAACGTCCGATAAATTCTGGAATGAGCCCGTACTTAACAAGGTCTTCTGGTTGGACTTGTGTATAAAGATGAGTGAGATCCTTGTCCGCTGCTTTACGGATATCAGCCCCGAAACCCACTCCGCTACTTCCGATTCGATTTTCAATGATTTCATCTAGGCCTGCGAAAGCTCCTCCACAAATAAAGAGGATGTTTTTCGTGTCAATCTGGAGGAATTCTTGATGGGGGTGTTTTCTTCCTCCTTGAGGAGGGACTGATGCTGATGTGCCTTCAAGAATTTTAAGTAGTGCCTGCTGAACGCCTTCACCCGACACATCTCTAGTTATAGATGGGTTTTCGCTCTTTCGAGAGACTTTATCTATCTCGTCTATATAAATTATTCCCATCTCTGCTTTTTTCACATCTAGATCAGCAGACTGAATTAGTTTCAGGAGAATATTTTCAACATCTTCGCCGACATAACCTGCTTCCGTTAATGCTGTAGCATCTGCTATCGCGAATGGAACATTGAGCATACGAGCAAGCGTTTCAGCCATTAGCGTTTTCCCACACCCGGTGGGGCCAATTAGCAAGATATTGCTTTTAGAAAGTTCGACTTCGTCCTCATTCTTCTCTCCGACTTGAACGCGCTTATAGTGGTTGTAGACAGCTACTGAGAGAATTCGTTTAGCTTGTTCTTGACCGATAATATAATCATCAAGAAATGCATTAATCTCTTCTGGTTTAGGTAACTCGTCAAATCCAACTTCTGCCGGAGCGGATAGTTCCTCGTCAATGATTTCATTGCAAAGATCAATGCATTCATCGCAGATATAAACTCCAGGACCAGCGATAAGTTTCTTTACTTGTTTTTGGGATTTTCCACAGAAGGAACATTTCAGCAGTTCCGTCGTTTCACCAAACTTTGCCATTGTGATCCCCCTTTCTTTTAAACCGCAGCTATAGGCCCTGAATTATCAACAACGGATCGAGAGTCAATAACTTCATCAATGATCCCATATTCTTTTGCTTCATAAGCATCCATGATGTTATCCCGATCAGTATCCAATCGAATTTGTTCAACGGTTTGCCCTGTGTGGGTTGCGAGTACATCTTCAAGTTGATTCTTTAATCTTTGTATTTCACGCGATGCGATTTCTAAATCCGAAACTTGACCTTGAGCTCCTGCATATGGTTGATGGATTAGAATTCTTGAGTGAGGAAGAGCCAGTCTTTTCCCAGGAGTTCCAGCAGCAAGGAGAACAGCCGCAGCTGCAACTGCTTGTCCGTAACAAATCGTTGCGACTTCAGGCTTTATGTATGACATTGTGTCATAGATGGCAAAAACGGAATTTATGTTACCTCCTGGAGAATTGATATAGAGGCTTATATCTTTATCTGGGCTCTCTGATTCCAGATGGAGAAGTTGAGCGCATACTAGGTTTGCGATCCCATCATCAATTGGGGTCCCAATAAAAATAATGTTCTCTTTAAGTAGTTTCGAATAGAGGTCATACCCGCGCTCTCCTCTATTAGTTTGTTCCACAACAGTTGGTACCAGATAATTCGTCGGTCCAATATTCATTTCAGTCACTTGAATCTTCTTCCGTGTTGGGGTTATCGCTATCGGGGTTACTACTAGTTTCGCTCAATTCTGGGCTTTTGTCTGTGTTTTTGTCCAAAAGAAGCTCTTCTCGATCTAATTCATTACCCTCGTCATCAACAATTTTCGTTGATTCTTCAATGAATTTTAATGCTTTTTGCTTGAGCAAGTCTGCTTTTAAAATTCTGATTTGTCCGTGCTCATGCATTGAATGTTGCAGTTTTTCTTTCTCACTCTGGAGTCGTGGACCTATAGCGGCGTCGACCTCTTCGGGAGTTAATTCTTCCTCAAGATTGACTTCATTTGCTTCGACAGCTGCACGCCATGCGTATTGTTTTGCGATTTCTTCAATTTCGTTATCTAAATCTGCCTCCGAAATTTCAAATTTTTCTGATATCGCTATTCCCCGGAGCGCTAGATCTGTCTTGACTGCCTGTTCAGCGGGCTCACGAAGGTTAGTAATTAAATCTTCAACCGATTGGCCTGTTGCTTGAAGAAATTGTTCAAATTGCATTCCTTGTTGCGCCATCCTCATTGCCATATCTTGGATCTGGTTTTGAACTTGTTCTTGAATTAGGGCTTCTGGAGGATCTTCAGAGACAAGTTCCGATAAAGCTTCTCCGAGTTTGCTGGATAGTTGAGAAGGTACTTGACTTCTTTTCATCTCATCTATTCGGTTCTCAGTATCCGCAGTGAGTAGTGCCATCGTTTCGAATTCGGTTAATTCTGCCACAAGTTCGTCTGTTAAATCTGGGAGTTTTTTCTCTTCAACGTTTTTAATAAGAGCTTGGAATGAGAGTTGTGAGTCTTCCTCGGAGGGGTGGGTTCCTTCAAATTCTTTTATTTCACCTATTTTCGCCCCAGTAAGAGCTTCATTTATTGTTTCCACGATGAAACTTGAACCAATTTCAAAGGTAAATCCTTCGGCTGTAAGGCTTTCCTCATCTTCACCATTGATTGATCCAGAAAGGTTCATGGTTATAAAGTCTCCATGTGCAGCTGGTCTTTTGACTTCTATTCTTTCCGCTGCTTGTTCCCGTAATCGGTCGATGCTTTCTTGGATTTCTTCTTCAGTTACAGCGATTGATGGGATTTCAATTTGTAGATCCTTGTATCCCGAGACGGAGATTTCTGGACGAACCTCTACCGTAGCTTCAAAGGAAACTGGTCCAGTTTCTTGACCATCTGTTATCTCAACTTCGGGTTGGGCTATGACGTCAAGTTCGTGTTCGTTGACTGCCTGAAAATATACATCTCCAATGATTTCATTTAGTGCCTCACTTCTCGCGTACTCTTTGCCAAATTTTGCTTCGAGTACTTTACGGGGAGCTTTGCCTTTACGAAATCCTGGCATTTTTACTTCTTTAGCTATTTTCGTAAATGCATCATTGATCGCATCTTCCATTTGATCTTCGGAAACTTCGATCGTTACTTTGACTTTACTGTCTTTAAGATTTTCTATAGAACTGCTCACAGGGCGAAAGTCTACCGGCTGCTGGCCCACTCTCACTCGTCTAGGAAGTGATTTCTCATTCTTCTTTAACTAGTCAAAGTTGCTTTAAATTACGATACGCTCAATACACCCGCGGGTGTAGTTCAACGGCTAGAACCTCAGCCTTCCAAGCTGATGATGGGAGTTCGATCCTCCTCACCCGCTCGCAGTTTATAGACAGTTTTAATATTGGTTCATTGAAAGCGAGGTTAAGCTGTGGGATCCATATTCCTCGGGATCGCTGGTGGTAGTTGCTCCGGGAAAACCACCTTGGTGAACACCCTTGTCAAATCGTTACCTCACGAAGTTTCCACAATAGCTTTTGACAGCTATTACTGCGATCAAGGTCATCTGCCCCCCAAGGAACGGGCTTTAGTGAACTACGACCATCCGGATTCTTTAGATATCTCTCTGTTTATTGATGATTTACAGAATTTACGTTCAGGGAAAGTGATCTCTTCGCCGGTCTACGATATGGCTACCCATACTCGAAGTGCTGATTCAGTTCAGGTTACCGGCACTGACGTTGTCATCATTGACGGGATCCTGCTTCTTGTCTTTCCAGAAATATGTGAATTGCTTGATTTAAAAGTATTTGTTGATGCGCCAGAAGTAACGCGCTCTCTACGGAGAGTAATCCGCGACGAAGCAGAAAGAGGCAGAACCGCTGAGCAAGCAAAAGCGCAATTTCTACGAACTGTTCAACCAATGCACGTTAAATTTGTAGAACCATCAATGGCGAAAGCTGATCTTGTCGTTAATGGCGAAATAGACCCCATGATTCTCGCAAACCAGATAGAGAAAATTCTTTCACCCATATAAGCAACAATGCGTTTCTTTAGTCAATAAATGCTTGGTTTCTGATTATGAGCTTTCCTGACGATTAAGAAATTCATACACCTCAACCATATCCACCCCTGGGAAACGGGAGAAGCCCTTCGGTGTAAGAGGAAGTCCTGAAGTAATGTTGCTTCTATCGCGAGCAGAAGGCCACGCCACTCCATGCCAGTGCTGCCGCACGCTAGCTCTTGCGGTACTACAGCAATCCTTATCTGGACAATATGACGTTGAAAAGCGCTTTGTGTCACTACCTCGGAACCACTTCGCTTGATCAGCTGTTGTTCCAATGGTGACAGCATGGTGTGGAAGCCGGTCTGCCTCAACATAGGTGACACACCAAAATTGGCCACTAGGTGTATCGGTATACTGGTAGTGAAGCGAAAATGAATCTTGCGTGTGGAAAGCTTGGCGAGTTCCCCAATTCCTGCACAAGTGCTCTCCTTCGATAGTTCCATCCACTCCATGAGGTAGTGGGACGCCATCGTTCTCATAGGCTTTCCAAACAACCCCTTCGTCATCAGATCTTAAGAAATGCATGGTTAGTCCTAAATGCTTTGTAGCTAGATTAGTTAACCGGTGACCTGCCATTTCATAGGAAATATAGAAAATTTCTTGCAGGTCTTCTACAGATATATCGTGAGTTTCATAAGCATTTTGCAGAAATGTTACCGCAGGTTTCTCAGGAGCCAGAATGGCTGCAGCAAAATAGTTTGACTCGATTCTTTGCCGCAAGTATTTCCCAATATCGTCAGTTACTTCATGGTCGAGTGCATAGTGTCCCAAGGTTTGCAATACCACTGAACGTGAGGCACGCGTAGGGAGATCGTTCCGTTGAGGTATGTATATAATTTTTTCTCTTTGGTCTGTGATTGACCTTGTCGAGTGAGGAATGTTTTCCGCCCTTCGAACCGTGAACCCGAAATAGTCACAAACATCCATTAGTATTCTTTCAGATACGGGGCCAGCCCCTGGATAGTTGACTGCTTCTAAGATCTCACTTACTAACACCTCTATTTCTTCGTAATAGTTGTTCCTTTCACGCATTTCGCGTCGGAGGTGAATATTAGAGTTCCTTACATCATTCCCTGGTGAATCTATTTCCGCGGGTGTAACGAATGCGTCGTCTTCAAGCGCTGCATAGAGTCCGACAATGTGTTCCAAAACTTCATCCGGCATTCGTATTGAAGGGCGCACATAGGGAAGTTTACGTTCTTGATTTCTTGGATCTTCTTGTAAACGTCGTAGATCTATTTCTAGTTCAGCTCTCCTTGTAGGCGGTTCTGGATCAAGAAGATCAGCCGGTGTGCAATCAAGAATTGAAGCTATCTCCCCTACTAGGCTCACTCTAGGTTCCGAGTTACCATTTTCTAATTGGGATAGATAAGGAGCTGGTCTATTAATTAGCTTGCCAAGTTCGGTCAGGGTATACCCATTTCTTTTCCGAAAGTAGCGAAGGCGTTGGCCGAAAACAAGTGAATCCATGAGTTTTTCTACTCCTATAAGTCGCTTCTCTTCAAAAAGGGTAACCAAATTAAAGATAAATATTGCACTTTTTATCTCCTGACCTACTTTTGGTAATTTTTATGGCTTTATTAAGTTGATTTTTTACTCTTGATGTTGCATCCTTAACTCGCTAGTTTTATCCCCCCTCTAGCTCTCTAACTCAAGGAGCATTAATTATGAACAAGTCTTTTGAAGATCAAGTTGCAGCACTTTCCCGCGATTGGGAAGAAAACGACCGATGGGAAGGTGTCGAACGCGATTACTCCGCTGAAGAAGTAGTCGGGTTACGTGGTTCCGTTAATGTTGAATACAGCCTTGCACGTCAAGGAGCTGAGAAACTTTGGGATCGCCTAAATAGCAACTCATACACGCACGCCATGGGAGCCCTAACTGGAGGACAAGCCGTACAAATGGTAAAGGGCGGACTTGAAGCTATTTATCTCTCGGGATGGCAGGTCGCTGGTGACGCAAATCTCGCTGAACAGGTATATCCGGATCAGAGCCTTTACCCGGCGAATTCGGTTCCGACCGTTGTTCGCAGAATCAATAATGCTCTCCTAAGAGCAGACCAAATTGAATGGAGTGAGGGAAAACGAGACCGCGAATGGCTCGTTCCTATCGTCGCAGATGCAGAAGCAGGTTTTGGTGGCCCGCTTAACGCCTACGAACTCATGAAATCAATGATCGCTGCTGGAGCCGCTGGAGTCCACTGGGAAGATCAACTGGCAAGTGAGAAAAAGTGCGGCCACATGGGTGGAAAAGTTCTAGTTCCGACCCAGCAACATGTAAGAACGCTCACTGCTGCTCGATTAGCCGCCGACGTTATGAACGTCCCTTCTCTTGTTGTAGCGAGAACAGATTCTTTAGCTGCCACGTTACTTACAAGTGATGTTGATGAACGAGATCAGCGTTTCTGCACTGGAGAACGTTCAGCTGAAGGTTTCTTCCACGTAGAGAATGGAATGGATGCAGCCATCTCCCGAGGTTTAGCTTATGCTCCTTACGCAGACCTTGTCTGGTGTGAGACAAGCACTCCTGACTTAGGAGAAGCAAAACGTTTCGCAGAAGCAATGAAAGATGAATTTCCGGACAAGATGCTTGCTTACAACTGCTCCCCTTCTTTCAACTGGAAAGCAGCATTAGACGATGACACTATCGCTAAATTCCAACGGGAACTTGGTGCGATGGGATACCGTTTCCAATTCATCACTCTTGCTGGTTGGCATGCTTTGAACGCTTCAATGTTTGAGCTTTCAAAGGCATATACCGAAAAAGATATGTCCGCTTACGTTGAACTCCAACAACGTGAATTTGACATGGAAGATGAGGGGTACAGCGCGACACGTCACCAACGTGAAGTCGGGGCCGGATATTTTGACCAAGTGGCTACTGTCATCTCCGGCGGAACCGCAAGCACACTTGCACTTAAAGGAAGTACTGAAGAAGAACAATTCTGATTCTTAATCTAATTCCAACTAAGTTAAGAGAGGCAAAAGCTTAACTGGGAGAGAACATGGGCGTTTCGAAAGTTACTAGAGGGTCTATTGAAATAGAAGACGTTCTGTATAGCTTCGTAAACGATGTTGCCTTATCGGGCACTGAAAGAAACGAAGATGATTTCTGGACTGGTTTTGAGAAACTTATTCAAGAGTTCGCTCCACGTGTTGAACATCTTCTAAGAGTACGAGATGACTATCAAAGTCAGATAGATGAAT
>Ga0066836_10000093_pt1 | contig 33492 bp, 32 predicted proteins | sample ETNtaG_18_FD_71568 | JGI IMG/M metagenome (GOLD analysis project Ga0066836, IMG submission 71568) | Marine microbial and viral communities from oxygen minimum zone, Eastern Pacific Ocean - ETNP201302SV91 | ecosystem: Environmental > Aquatic > Marine > Oceanic | place: Pacific Ocean: Eastern... | reverse complement strand
TTTTTGTGCGTCTCCACATGAGTTTACGATTATAATTGTATCCTTGCTTAATTTTGGAGCTATTTTTATTGCCTCAGCGAATGCGTGACTTGGTTCTAGACTTGGATTTAAATTTTCAAATTTGGTAACCAGCTGATAGGCATTTAAAGCTTCTTCATCTGTGGCCGCACAATATCTTGCTCTTTTAACATCTTTTAGAAAACAATGAAGTGGAGAGACTCCGGGATAATCTAATCCAGCACTTATCGATTCTGTTTCCTCAATTTGACCATCAATGTTTTGATTTACATATTGAGCAGCACCGTGCAAAATTCCAATTTTTGATCCATAAGTTAGGGGAGCTGCGTGTCTTTTGCTTTTTTTTGGTCCACCAGCTTCAACACCAATAAATTCAACTTGTTTTTTGTTATAATGCATAAATTCATTCCAAAAACCAAAACTTGATGAACCTCCACCAACACAATTTATTAACTTCAGTTTTTTTGGAATTCCTCCAAATTCTTCTTTAACTTGCAGCATTAGTTCTCTAGAAATTTGTGAAGTACTCCATCCACAAATTTTTACGAAAATATTAGGTCCTACTGTAGAACCCACGCACATGCTCGTGGTAAGACAATTAGATACCCAATATCGCATACACTCACTTACAGCGTCTACGAGAGTTTGACTGCCAGTATAAACAGGAACTATTTCAGCACCATTTTTTCGCATAGCATCACAATTGGGTTTTTGTCTTTTAATATCTTTTACACCCATAAATATTTTACACTTTAAACCAAATTTTTTAGCGGCCATGCTTAACATTTTTCCTGCATATCCAGCTCCAGTATCGCCAACTATGTATTTTTTTCCCGCTCTCTTAGCTATAAGGCTGTGTACGGTAGCATTATAAATTTTATGCGCCCCACCGTTTGCCTCAGATACAACTTTTGTCCATATTTGAGCACCACCTAAATGTTTTGTTAGATTTTCTAATTTTATAAAAGGAGTAGGTGATCCCACCCAATTTTTGAAATAATAATCTCTTTCTTTAATAAATTTTTTATCTTTTCTTAATTTTTCAAATAAAATAGTAAGATCTTCAACGGGTTTTTTTAAAGTTTCAGGAATAAAATTTCCACCAAACTTTCCCCAAAAGCCATTTTTATCGTGTTGATCAATTAAAGGTATTCCTTTTTTTATTTTCATTCTAATGATTTAATAATTTTTTTAATGTTTTCTTTAGGATTTCCAGAAGTTAAAGGTCTACCTAATATTAAATAATCAGAACCTTCATTTATAGCTTCTTTTGGAGTCATAGTTCTTTTTTGATCGTCATTATTAGATTCGAGTCTAACACCAGGTGTAAAACATAATAGTTTTGAATCAATTTTTTTAACCATTTTTACCTCTAATGGACTACATACAACACCATGTAATTTTGCATTTGAAGCTATTTTAACTAGGCTTTTAACTTGATTTTCAACATCATTTTTAAAACCGAGATTTTCTAAATCATCATTTGAAAAACTTGTTAAAACCGATACTCCTATAAATTTTATATCACTAGCTTCATTAATAATAGATTTTAAAGCTTCTTCGCCATTTAATAAATGAACTGTTGCATAAGAAACCCCTATTTTTTTTAATGATTTTGCAAAACCTTTAACAGTATTTTTTATATCAAAAGCTTTAACATCATACATAATTGGTAAGTTAAATTTTGATAAGGCTTTAACACCTTCTACACCTGTAGATGTCACGTACTGAAGGCCAACTTTTATGCCAAAAATATGATTTTTTATTTGTTCAATTAAATCTGTCGCCTCATTTTGTGAGGAAAAATCACAGGCAACGAAAATATTTTTTTTCACTGATGTTAATAAGTATCAGATATTTTGTTTTCAGTAAAATTTTTGTTCATTCGGTTAAAAAAAGTTTTACTCATTTTCCATTTAATTGCCTTTTTTTCTGGTATTTGAATTGATTCTGAGTTTTTAGGGTTTCTACCGATTCTAGCTTTTCTGATAACAATTTTATATGTTCCAAAACCTCTAATTTCAACATTTTCACCTCTACAGAAAGCTTCTGATATTTCAAAAAAAATGATTTTAAATATTTTTTCTAAATCTTTTCGACGAAGATTTGGATGGTTGTTACATAATTTCCGTAACAGTTCTGATCTAACCATGAACCTAATATATAGTTTTTATTTGTCTTTTTCTTTTTTTTTTGTTTTTAAACTTTTAAAGTTAAATATATCACCTAAGACACCACCAGAATCTTTAGACCCATATTTTTTTACAGCTTCTTTTGTTTGTTGTTCTTCTAATGCTTTGACGGACAGTACAACTTTTCTCTTATCCTTGTCTAATTCTGTAATGGCAACGTCTATCTTGTCTCCCTTTACAAATCTCGAAGGTCTCTGATTTTCTGGTTCGGATGCTAATTGATTTTTTTTAATTAAAATTGATAAATTTTTCTTTCCAAAATGAACATAAACTCCATTTTGAGAAGTATTTTGTACTACTGCTGTAACAATATCAGAAACTTTTTTGTTTACAAAAAATTCAAATGGGTCACCCTCAATCTGTTTTATTCCTAATCGTATTTTTTCACTTTCTTGATTAATTTCTAAAATTTTAAACTCAACTGTTTGATTTTTTTTATATTTTTCTAGTTCTGTTTCTTTTTCAGACCAACTTAAATCTTTATAATGTATTAGGCCATCAAATTCAGTATTTTTGATAGAAACAAACAATCCATAATCGGTTATGTTTTTTACAGTACCTTCATATTTGTTTCCAACTTTATGATCTTGTATAAATTTTTTCCAAGGGTTAGTTAGTGTATTTTTATAACTTAGAGAAAGTCTTCTTTTTTCCAAATTTTTCTCTAACAAGATAACCTCAATTTTTTGCGAAGTGGATAAAATTTTTCCAGGATGAATGTTTTTTTTTGTCCAACTTAATTCACTTGAATGTATAAGTCCCTCCAAACCTTCCTCAAGTTTAGCGAAGCAACCATAATCTTGTACTTTTGTTACAATTGCTGAATATTTTTTTCCTATTTCATATTTATTTATTATTTTTGTATAAGGATCTTCTGTTAAGTGCTTAATGCTTACACTAATTTTTAATTTTACAGGTTCTATTTTAGTAATTTTAACTTTTACAGATTGACCTAAAGAAAGTAGCTCTGACGGCTTATTAATTCTGCTCCAAGAAATGTCAGTTATATGCAGCAGAGCGTCCACACCATTTAAATCTACAAAGACACCCCAATCAGTAATATTTTTTACTATTCCTTGGACTACATCACCTTCTTTTAATTTTGATATAATTTTATTTTTGTCTTTATTTCTAATTTTCTCAATAACGGCTCTTCGAGACAAAACTATATTACCTCTTTTTTTATCTAACTTAACGCATTCAAAAGTTTGTGGTATCTTCATTAGATGATCAGCATTTTTTAAAGGTCTAAGATCTAATTGGGAAGCGGGCAAAAAACAAAGGCAAGAATCAACATTTACTACAAACCCGCCTTTACACTTTGAAATTATAATGCCTTTAACTTCTTCTTTTTTTTCAAAAGCTTTTTCCATTTTTTTCCATGATTTTGTTCTTTTAGCTTTTTCATATGAAACAACAATTTCACCGTTTCTATTTTCTATTCTTTCTAACAACACATCAATTTTTGAACCAATTTTTATGTTATCTATTTCTTTAGTAAGTTTGAATTCTTCTACTGGTATAGCGCCTGAACTTTTAAGACCTAAGTCTATAAAAACAAATTTTTTTCCAATTTCTTCAACAGTTCCTGTTGTAATTTCTCCTTCTTTAAATTTTCTAGTTCCCAGGTCTTCAAAAAGGAGTTTTTCAAATTCCTTATGTGAATGTGAAGTACTTTTATTTTGTTTTAAAATTTCTTCCATATTTTAATAATAATTTTTTATCAATTTCCTTTGACATTTTTTCAACCATTGCTTTTTTGCTTAAAACGTCGGTCCGTATTAATACAGCATTTTTTACCTTTTGCAACGGATTATGTCTTCTTTTTTTATCAAGCTGAGTGCGCCTTCTTAATGATTTTTTTACTTCTTTAAGAGGAATTTTCTTTTTTAAATCATGCCAACGGCGTAAGCTTGCAACATTTAAATTGCATTTAAAGTAAAAAGCTAAATCATAACGTGGATTTTTTTTTAAAATTGCACTAGCTGCATCTCTTCCTTCGCAGCAAATTCTAGGATAACGTTTTCTAATTTTCTTTTGAAATGCTCTTGTTATTTTACGAATATTTTTTTTTTTCGCTAAAATGCCCACGTGGTTACTAATTTCTTGCGTATGCAAATTAAGATGGATAATTTTTTTATATTTTAAATTTTTAAATTTTCTTTTAAGAAAAGGAATTGGTCTTTTTGGATTATGTTTTAAAATTTGTTGACTGGCAAAACGGAATAATAGACCTGAATTCATGCAAAAAAGTTTATATTTTCTTGAAATTAATTTTGCAGCAGTACTTTTACCGCTAGAAGATTCTCCATCACAGGCAATACGTAAAGGCAATTTTTTACTTAAAAGCAATCTTGCCTCCCAAGTTTTTAATTGTAGGAATAAAGTCTGGAAAAGAAGTATCCGCGTCAAAAAATTTGATATTTGTTTTTACTCCCAGAGCTAGCGCCATAATCATTGCCGACATACAGATTCTGTGATCTCCTTTCGTATTCACAATAACAGATCTGTTTTTTGTTTTTATTTTGTTTTTGCCATAAATTTTCATACTATCTTTTGTAATTTTGCATTTAATTCCAATTTGATTTAAAATTTTTTTTACCTCAAGCAATCTATTTGATTCTTTATGAACTAATTCTCCTACATTTTTGAATGTTGTCAAACCATTTGCCAGCACGGCTGAACAAATTGCAAGAATTGGTATTTCATCAATAAATTTTGCAGTATCTTTTGATACCGTTATTGGTTTCAATTTGCTACTATAAGTTACTATAGTTCCTAAAAGTTCTCCAGAATTTAAATCTCTTTTAAGATTTTTTATTTTAATATTGGCATTCATTTTTTTCAAAATTTTAATAAATCCTATTCTAGTTTCATTACATATGATTTTAGGAAGTGTTAATTTTGACCCTGGTATCAAAAGCGTTAAGGCAATAAAAAATGCAGCTGAACTTGGATCATTTCCAACATTATAATTAAAAGCATGTAAATTTTTTTGACCTTTTATTGAAATAAGATTTCCTTTTCTTGTTTTTTTAATTTTTATATCTGCAATGTTTTTTAGTAATATTTCGGTATGGTTTCTGCTTACTTTTTGTTCTAAAATTTTTGATATTCCAGGTGTATTTAAAAAAGAAGCAAGCATTGCAGACTTTACCTGCGCTGAACCCAGGTTTTCGATATGATTTTGGGCCAATGGCATACTTGTGCCTTCAATTGTAATTGGAAGTGTTTTTTTATTTTTTGGAGAAAAAAAAGCACCAACTTTTTCTAAGGGCGCAAAAACTCTAGACATATCTCTTCTGTTCATAGACTTATCACCATATAAATAATATTTTCCAGGCTGTGTAGCTAAAAGTCCTGTTAATATTCTGGAAGTTGTCCCGCTATTACCAACCCAGATTTTAATTTTTTTATTATTTATGAACGATCCTAAGCCATTCCCATGTACGTGATATTCTTTTCCATTTTTTACTATTTTGACGCCTAATGATTTTAATGCTTGGATACAATCCAAAACATCATGAGATTCTAATAAATTTTTTATTTTTGTTTTTCCAACACACACACTGCCAAAGAGCAAAGCTCTAATTGAACAAGATTTGTCTCCAGGAATTTTAATTGTTTTATTAAATTTTTTAATTTTTTTACTTACAGAAACATAAAGAGTTTTATTCATTAAAAACTAGTAAAATCTTCACCAAAATAAAGACGACGTGCCTCAGGATGATTTACAAGTTTTCTTGGTGAATCGTTAGCAACTATAATTCCATTAGCTAAAACTACTGCTCGATCAACAATTTTTAATAGTTGGCCAGCGTTATGATCACTAATTATACAGCTTACTGGATCTGGGCGTGACTGCAATTTAAGTAATAAACTTTTGATATCTTGAATTGATAACAAGTCAACTCCTGCCATCGGTTCATCTAATAATAATACTCTTGGATTAGTTATTAAACATCTACAAATTTCAAGTCTTCTTCTTTCCCCTCCGCTGAGAGAAGTTGCCCGAACATCTCTAAGATGAGTTATTGAAAATTCTGCCATAAGATTTTCTGTTAAATTTTTTCTTTCCAAAGTAGAAAGATCTTTTCTTGATATTTGGGCAATCCCATAAATATTATCAAATACTGTCATTGATCCACGAAATATGGAAGATTGTTGAGGTAAAAATCCAATACCCATTTGTGCTCGCGTATGAATTGGCAATGATGTAATTTTTTTTGTACCTAAAAAAACATCACCAAAATCACTTTTTTGTAAACCCAGAACTATAGACATAAATGTTGATTTTCCAGCTCCGTTTGATCCCAAAAAACCAAGCATCTCACCTCTATGTAGTTCCAAATCTATTTTTCTTAATACTATTTTATCTCCGTATTTTTTACTAATACTTTTGGCTGATAAGACTGGTCGATCTTTTTTCCATTTAATTATACGAAAACGTTTTACACTGCTCATTTAATTACTTTTAATTTTATTTTTTTTTCTCCAAACATTGAAATATTAAAATTTTTAGATTCAAAATCATATTCTAATTTATCAGCTTTAAGGGAGCCTGTTGGATAACTCAAAATAACATCCCCATAGATTTCTACAAGGTTTGTGGTCGCAGAAAGATTAAGATTTTGAGAAATAATTTCGGTTTCTCCATCGTTTGCAAACACATCTTCTTCGAAAAAAGTGTTGTGATTTACGCGATTATATCTACCTTTCTTTGAGGTAATTTTAACTATTCGACCATCTTGTAAATATAAAGTCATATCCATGTTAATCATAAATACAATATCACTTTCATCTATGCAATCAGGAGGACACATTATTACGTTAAAAACATTTTTTTTAATGTGGGCTTTTTCAGAACGTATTATAAATGGTTTATTTAAATCGTATAAGCCGTTATATTCTACATTGTCAAAAAATGTTGTTTTATCTTCAATATTATCAGTTTTTGTTTCCAAATCTTTCTGATCAGAATGACTTGAAATAGTTTCTGATTTTTTCATGTTTGGATAATAAAAATAAGTAAATAAAATTAAAGCAAGACCGATGAACATAAGAGCTATTTGAATATTTATAATATGCTTCCTTTTCATTTAATACCTTTGCTTAGACAATGATGTAAATGAATAATTCCTACAATTTTTTTTATTTTTTTATTTATATGTTTGTTGTGTGTTACTAAAAGAGAAGTTATTTTTTTTGAATTCATTATTTCTATAGCAGAAAGTGCAGTAGCAGAATCTGAGATCCAGTTTGGATTTTTACTTGAGATTTTTTGAATTGATTTTTTGTATAAATTGTTCGAGTGTCTTCGTAAATCGCCATCTGTTAAAATATTTATTTTTCCATTTTTTTCTTTACAACAAACTAACCCTAATTTTTTTCTATTCATTTCTGATATAGCAAAACGCATACTTTTATTTGCATCTACGAGAGGTATCTCCTTTTCTTTTGCCATAATTTCTTTTACTAAAATTAAAGATGTGGCCAGAGTTCCCGAAGGATGATTTTGGATAAAATTTTTATTTGTCCATTTTTTTCTTTTCATACAGGCTATTGCCAGAGAATCTCCCCATGATAGAAAATTTAACGAAGAAGAAGTTGGAGCTAAACTATGACCAGCTTCAATAACTCTAGGTAACAAAATTTTTATAGTAGAATTGCGAAGCAGCATAGAAGAAGATTTGCAGCTTACCCCAATAACTTGAATGTTATGTCTTTTGGCATATCTTAATATATTATTTAATTCGGAAGATTCTCCAGAAACACTAAAAACTAAAAGCACATCATGATTTTTTTGTATAGCCCCAAGGCCGCCATGCTGTAGATCTGTTGCATTAAAAGCTATACTTGGGGTTCCTAGACTAGACAATGTTGAACTTACTTTTATTCCAATAATATAACTTTTACCAACACCAACCACTAATACTTTTCCACGAGTTTTAGAAATTAAATTAACCGCTTTAGAAAATTGAGAAGAACTATTAAAACTATGATATAATTTTTTTAACGCGTTAATCTCAGTCTTAACAGTTTTTTTTGCAATATTTAAATCTTTATTCATTTAATGTTGAAAAATATCTTCAGAAAATCCACTTTGATCTAGTTTAATTCTTGTTTTTAAAAACTGAATACATTTTTCATAAAGCTCAATTCTATTTTCTCTTATTAACATTTTATTAAGCTCATCTTTTATTTTATGTAAATATATAACATCATTGCTACAATATTGTAGCTGTGCATCAGTGAGCTCATTTAAATTTTTATTCCAATCGCTACTTCCAAGTCTTTTGTCTAACTTTTTTCCACAAAACTCTAAAACCAAATCTTTTAATCCATGATTTTGTGTATAGGTTCTACATAATTTACTGGCTATTTTAGTGTCCCAAATATTTTTTACTTCACACTTTAAAAAATATTCTAGTCCCGAAACATCATATCTTAAATAATGGCCAATTTTTGTAATTTTATTATTTTCTAGGATTTTAACAATATTGGGAGCTTTATAATTTTTTCGATTTGGCTGTATTATATAAGCATCATTATTTCCAGTACTAAACTGAACCAGACTTAGTTTGTCTCTATGAGGAATTTGGAGTCCTGACCCTTCAGTATCACAAGCTAAGCTTGAACACTTCTCAAGCTCCTTTAGTGCATCGGCCGAAATATCATCTTGAAACTTATAAATTTTAGTCATACCTAAACCCATATATAATGTTAATGTTATCAAAATGCAAAATAATCAGAAAAAAATAGCAATTTTTGGGGGAGGAGGATTCCTCGGGAAACATTTAATGCGTCAACTAACAAAGTTAGACTACCGTATAAAGATAGCTACTCGTAATCCATATTTGAAGGGGTATTTAAAACCACTAGGCAGTCCAGGCCAAATCGAACTTTTTAAAACTAATATTTTTGATTCTAAAGACGTTATACATGTACTAGAAAACTGCGATTTTGTAATTAATCTTGTCGGTATTCTATACGAAAAAAAAAATCAAAAATTTTCTAAAATTCATGCAGAATTTCCTTACTTGTTAGGAGCATTATGTAAAAAAATTGGAGTTAAAAATTTAGTACACGTTAGTGCATTGGGAGTAAAAGATGGACACAAATCTCAATATATGCAATCCAAATTTTTGGGAGAAAAAAATATTCAAGAAAGTTTTAAACAAACAATTATTTTGAGACCATCAATAGTTTTTGGCCCAGAGGATAAGTTTTTTAACAAGTTTGCTTCAATTGCTGAATTTTTACCAATCCTTCCTTTAATTGGCGGAGGTAAAACAAAATTTTCACCAATTTATGTTGGTGATGTAGCGAAGGCAATTGTTAAAGCATTAGAAATTAACAGTACAAAAAATAAAATTTATGAACTCGGAGGACCAGAAAATTTTTCTTTCAGGGAACTTATGGAAATATTGCTAATTGAAATAAAAAAAAAAAGATTTTTAATGAATATACCATTTAGTTTAGCAAAATTTCAATCTTACTTTTTGCAATTATTTCCCAACCCACTTTTAACACCAGATCAAGTTGAATTATTGAAGTATAATTCTGTTGTTTCTGGACAACACTCTACACTTAAGGATTTTGGTATTAGTGGAACTTACTTAAAAAGTATACTACCTAAATATATATATAGATTTAGAAAAGGTGGCCAGTTTGGTTAAGACAACTAAGCCGTTTTAATTTTTTTTTCAATAATTTGAGGAATGTCTTCGTCTGTAATTTGATCTTCCTCCTTTGCATTTTTGGGTTGGAAGGCATAAATTACATGAAGTTTGCAGTAAGAAAATTTTTCCATAGCTTTTCTGCCACAAAAGAAATTTGCAGGTGTCATTTTTTCTCCCAGGGGCCATTTACAAAGATCGTCGTTTAGATTTTCCAGTTTTGTAGGATTTTCTGGTTCAAAATTTTCATCTAACAATAAAGCTCTAAATTTTGCTTTTCTGCCAAGTTTTTGATTTTTAATTTCTGGAGCACTATTTTTTTCTAGATTTGTTTTTGCTGAAGATCTTTTTGATACAGATCTAGCTGGCAAATTTAGTCTATGCGCTTTACCAATAACAGCATTTCTCGTTGTTTCTCCAAGGATGTTAGCTATTTCACTACCAGTATGACCTTTTTTCCAAAGATCTTTTAATTTTTCTTCTTTTTCAGGAGTCCAACTCATTTTTTCTATAAGTAAATTAGATATACTATATCTTGTACTTTCAATTAAAAAAATTACCTAATGTGGATAGACTATCAACAAATACTATTTAGTTAGCTGCCCTTTATTTAAAGGTCTTTTTATATATAAACGTTCCCAATGGTTGAAATTGAAAAGAATTATAAAATTTATAACAAGAAATTTGGTTATGTTAACTGGATTGGCTTGTGGACTCTTTATAAAAAGGAAGTACTAAGGTTTTTAATTGTTGTTATTCAAACGGTTATATCTCCACTTGTAACATCTCTTCTGTTTTTATTGGTGCTTTCATTAGCTATTGGCAATGAAAGAAGTGAAGTTTTGGGTTTTCCATTTTTAAGTTTTCTTGCCCCAGGACTTATTGCAATGCAAGTAATTCAACAAGCTTTTTCCCACTCTTCTTCATCAATTATGATTGGAAAAATACAAGGAAATATCGTGGATATTTTATATGCACCAATAACAGCTGGCGAGGTTACTTGGGCAATAAATTTAGCGGCATGTACTAGAAGTTTAATTATTGCATGCGCCTCCATAGTTGTATTTAGTTTAATAGTAGAATTAGAATTTTATAGCGTCTTCTATATTTTTATTTTTACTTTTCTAGGCTCGTTTATTTTGAGCTCTATTGGAATAATAATAGGTTTATGGGCAGTTAAATTTGATCATATGGCTTCTGCTACAAACTTTATTATAGTACCACTTTCTTTTTTATCAGGCACTTTCTATTCAATCGATAGATTGCCAAATATTTTAAAAAGCATAAGTGAAATAAATCCTTTTTTTTACATTATTGATGGTTTTAGATACGGTTTTTTAGGTGTTTCAGATGGCTCCATAAAATTTGGACTTTTTTATCTTGCTATTCTTAGTTGTTTCACTTGGTTTGTTTCATATATTTTGTTTAAAAAAGGTTATAAAATTAAATCTTAATTTATTTATGAGTTCAGTTCTTGGTACATATGCAAGAAAAGAAATTTCTTTTTCTTCAGGAAAAGGAAGTTACCTTTTTAGCGAAAATGGAGATAAATATCTTGATTTTGTTCAAGGTATAGCGACCAATATTCTGGGTCACTGTCACGAGCATTTAGTTAAAACAGTTCAAGAACAGTCCAAAAAACTTTGGCATGTATCCAATGCTTTTATAATACCCGAACAAGAAAGACTTGCTAAGAGATTAACAGATAAAACTTTTGCTGATTTTGTTTGCTTTCAAAATTCTGGCACAGAAGCAACTGAAGCAAGCATTAAAATTGCTAGAAAATATTTTCACAAGATAGGTAAACCTGAAAAAAATAGAATTATTACTTTTCAAGGATCTTTTCATGGAAGAACTTTAGCTGCTTTATTTGCGGCAAATAATCCAAAACATACCGAGGGATTTGGACCAAAAATAGATGGTTTTGAGCAAGTAGCTTTTGCAGACCTTGAGGCTATTAGAGCAAAAATAAACAAAAATACAGCTGCAATTATGATCGAAACAATTATGGGAGAGGGTGGAATTAAAGTTGTACCTGATAATTGCATCAAAGAATTAAGAGAAATTTGTGATAAGAATGATATTCTTTTAATACTTGACGAGGTTCAGTCTGCTTATAGGACTGGTGATTTTTTTGCGTTTGAAAAATCAGGAATAATTCCAGACATTGTTCCAATAGCCAAAGGTATTGGAGGAGGCTTTCCTCTTGGTGCTTGTTTAGTTACAAAAAAAGTTTCTGTTGGCATGACTCCCGGTTCCCACGGAAGTACTTTTGGAGGCAATCCTTTAGCCATGTCAGTTGGAAATGCAGTTCTTGATATTATTTTTAAAAAAGATTTTATGGACAATGTAAAAAAAAAAGGAAAATATTTTGATAAAGCTTTAAATAAAATTAAAGACAAATATCCTAAGATTATAGAAGAAGTAAGAGGAGATGGTTTAATAAAAGGAATAAAAATGCAAGTAGATAATGCTAAATTTATTAAAAAACTTATTGATAATAAAATGCTAACAGTAAAAGCTGAAGAAAATGTTATAAGGCTTTTTCCGCCTCTTACAGTATTAGATAAAGAGCTGGATGAGGCTATTACTAAAATTGAAAAAGCATGTAGAGAAATGGATTAATTTATGAGAAATTTTATAAATATTTCAGAAATAAGTAAAACAGATTTAAGAAAAATTATTGATAATGCTAAATCAAGAAAAGAAAAAAGATCTAATTTAAAAAAAAATGCAATAGATCCAGACGCTCCACTAGATGGAAAATTTTTTATAATGCTTTTTGAAAAGCCTTCAACAAGAACCAGAATCTCTTTTGATTTAGCTGTTAAACAATTAGGAGGAAAATCCCTAACTTTAAATCCAGATGAAATTCATTATGGATCTGGAAATGAAAGTTTGCACGATACTGCAAAAATTTTATCTCAATATGCAGATATACTAATGTTGAGAACGCATGCACATAAAAATGTTTTGGAGTTTTCAAAAAATTTAAATATTCCTATTATTAACGGCCTAACAGACTTAAGTCATCCTTGCCAAATTATGTCAGATATAATGACATTCGAAGAGTTGAAAGGTCCCGTTAAAAACAAAAAAATTGCTTGGTTGGGAGATGGAAATAATGTCGTCTATTCATTAATTGAGGCTGCAGTTCAATTTGAATTTAAATTATCTATTGCTTGTCCCAAAGGTTTTGAACCAAATAAAAAAATTCTACAGTGGGCTAAAAAAAATAAGGGGGATATTTTTCTAACAAAAGATCCATTAACAGCAGCTATTTCTGCTGATTGTGTTATGACGGATAAATGGATTTCAATGGGACAAGTTAATACAAAAAAAAAGAAAAAAGCCCTTAAACCTTATCAGGTAAATAAAAAAATAATGAAGGTTACAAAAAAAGATTCAATTTTTATGCACTGTCTTCCGGCTAACATAAATGAAGAGGTTACCAACGATATAATAAATGGTAAACAATCTGCTGTATGGCTAGAAGCGCTAAATAGAATACATATTCAAAAAAGTATTATAGAGTGGTGTCTTAGTTTAGTTTAGTTTAGTGGTAAAGGTTTGTCAGAGTTTTCATTCATGTATAAAATTATGGCAGCTCTTTCTTTTGCATTTTTTAAACCAGCAAATGCCATTTTTGTACCTTTAACCCAATCTTTTGGTTTTATTAAAAAATTATTCATTTCTTCAAAAGACCAAATTTTTCCATGTCCTGCCATTGCTTTGGAGTATTTATAGTCGGCGAGAGAACCAGCTTTTCTTCCAATAACACCCCACAAAGCGGGTCCAATTTTATTAGCGCCTCCTTTATTTATACTATGACATGCAGCACATTTTTTGAAAACTTTAGCTCCTTCGCCGGAATTTGTTGAAGCAAATAAAGCCATAATATTTCCATTACTAACATTTTCAGAACTATTCGTAGCTGTCGATGTACTAGCTGTAGTTACAGTTGTAATTTTATAAGCAGAATTTTCAGGTTTTTCGACATAAAATATTACATTGGCAATTTTGTTGATTCCTAAAACTAGGATAATGGCAAATAATATTGAAACAGCAATTTTATTCATTTTAAAAAGGTATATAAATTTAGTAAAAACTAACCCCAAGGTATATCATGACTTAAATAAAAAAAATGAACTTAAATAAGTTTATTTTGCGACGGTTAGACGCATAATTTTATTACCTATGAAAAATACAGCAATAATAATACCCGCACGTCTAAAAGCCAAAAGGTTACCCTCAAAACCTTTGGTAAAAATTAATAATATGCCAATGATCATACATGTCTTTAACAGAGCAAAAGAGTCAGAAATCGGAGAAGTATTTGTTGCGACTCCTGATAAGGAAATTTTTGAAATTGTTAAAGACAACGGCGGTAAAGCGATTATTACTAGATCAGACCATCTATCTGGCAGCGATCGTGTATATGAAGCGTATAAAAAAGAAATTAAAGGTAATGTTGACTTAATTATTAATCTTCAAGGAGACATGCCAAACATAAAACCAGATTCCATATCAAAATTAGAAAAACTTATGAGGAATAATAATTGTGATGTTGGCACACTTGCTTCTCATATAGGTGATAATGATGAAATTAAAAACTCAAACATTGTAAAAGTCAGTGTAGATAAAACGTTAGAGGATGATAATTTTTTAAATGCTAAAGATTTTTTTCGAGAGAATAATGATTTAAATCTGAATAAAGAGAAAATTTATCATCATTGCGGTATTTATATATTTACAAAGGATGCTTTAAAGAGGTATGTAAACCTTTCAAGGTCTAAATTAGAAGTAGAAAGAAATTTAGAACAAATGAGAGCTATGGAAAACAACATGTCAATAAAAGTAGGTCTTACTGATTCAAGACCGCTAAGTGTTGATACTGAAGAAGATCTTAAAAAAATAAGAGAAGAAATGAAAAAAAAATGAAGGAAAAAATAAAAGTAGCTTTTCAAGGAGAAAAAGGTGCCTACTCACATCTGGCATGTCTAGAGGTTTTTCCAAATGCAGAAATAAAAGCCTGCGAAACTTTTGATAAAGCTTTTAGGTTAGCAAAAGAAAATTCACAGTACAGGATAATAATACCTATAACTAATAGCTCAACAGGCTCTATTGCCGACATGCATTATCTTTTACCAAAATATAAATTGCAAATTCATGCTGAACATTTTCAAAAAGTAAAGCATAATTTGTTAGGGATAAAAAATGCTGACATGAAAAATATTAAGACAGTAAGAAGTCATTCACAGGCTCTTTCTCAATGCAGTAAAATTATTTTAGATAATAAATTAAAAGCTATTGTTTCAGCAGATACAGCAGGTTCAGCAAAATTTATTTCTAATAAAAAAGATAAAAGTGAATCGGCAATCGCTTCTGAACTTGCAGCAAAGATTTATGATTTAAAAATACTTAAATCTAATATTGAAGATGAATCAGGAAATGTAACTAGATTTTTAATTATGGGAAACGATATTAAACATCCGGAACACACAAAAGGTAAAAAATATATTACAAGTTGTATATTTAAACTTAAAAGCATTCCCGCAGCTTTATATAAAGCTCTTGGAGGTTTTGCTACCAATAGTGTTAATTTATGTAAGTTAGAAAGTTTTGCAGTTAAAAACACGTTTGACCAAGTTCAATTTTATATTGAAATTGAAAGTCATATAGAAGATTCATCTTTACAAAAAGCGCTTGAAGAATTGGGTTTTCATACTGAACAATTAGATATATTGGGTGTTTATGAAGCTGCTCAGTACAGATTTAATAAATAATCAACTTATACGAATATTGTAGTTATTAATTTTATACTGATATAATAAAATGGGGTTGTCGGGTGGAATTTGTAGCACAATCAGTTCAGGCTAGAAATAGAGCAGACTTAACTACTAATTTCAGGTCGTCAGCCCCTAAATTAAATATGGAAAAAACTACTCACAAAATTTTGGCATTAAAATATAGACCAAAAAATTTTAGCGAATTAATTGGTCAAGATATAATGGTAGAAACCGTTACAAATTCAATTAAACTAAATAAGTTGCCAAATGCTTATTTGTTGACTGGAATAAGAGGCACAGGAAAAACGACAACAGCAAGACTTATTGCAAGAGCTTTGAATTGCAGCAAAAACTTTCTTATAGAAAAAAATTGTAACTGCAGTCATTGCGAAGAAATTTCCAACTCCAGACATCTAGATGTGCTAGAAATGGATGCTGCTTCTAAAACAGGAATTGATGATGTTAGAGAATTAATTGATTCATCCAAATATAATCCCACAAGCGCAAAATATAAAATTGTAATTTTAGATGAGGTCCACATGTTATCAAAACAAGCATTTAATGGATTATTAAAAACATTAGAAGAGCCTCCCCCACACTTAAAATTTATTTTTGCAACAACCGAGGTAAAAAAAATACCGGTTACTATTATTTCAAGATGTCAAAGATTTGATTTACATAGAGTAAGTATTAAAGAATTGGTAAAAAATCTTAAAAAGATCACAGAAGCAGAAAAAGCGAAATTAACTGAAGGAGCATTGACTTTAATTGCAAAGGCAGCGGAAGGCTCAGTAAGAGACTCACTTTCATTACTAGATAGAGCAATTATAAGTCAAGAAACAAACCAAAAAAAGATTGACGAAAATTTTATAAGAAAAATGTTAGGGGTGGCAGACAGATCTAAGATTTTGAATCTGCTTGAATTTATTTTTCATGGAAAACAAAAAGAATCTATAGACTTATTAAGAGAGATGATAAATGAAGGTCTAGAACCCTCAAATTTTCTAAACGACCTTTTAGAATTAATTTATTTAATTCAGCAAAAGAAGAATCTAGGTGATTTTAATTATGAATTATCTATCTCAGAATCAGAAAAAGAAATTATTAATTCGATATCAAAAAATATAAACACAGATTCTTTGATAGTCTTTTGGCAATTTATTTTAGCTGTTATTAATGAATTAAGTGTCGTGGCTAATCCTATATTATCTTTAGAAATGCTCGTAATCAGATTGTTGCATTTAAAGGATATACCATCTTATGAGGAATTGATTTCTTCTATGGCTAATAAAAATTTAAATCAAGAAGAAGAACAAATAACTATTACCAATCAAATAAAAAATAAAACAAAAATTACAAATGATGATGACCAGTTAAAGAAAATTTCAAAAGACCAAATAAAAAACGTAACACAAACAAAACCACTTATGTCTTCATTAGAACCAAAAGAGATAAAAAATAATTTAGAAAAGGAAAAAGTATTGTCCTTAGAAGACTTGATTAATTTGTCTTCAAGAAAAAGAGAAATACAACTTAAGTATGATTTAAAAAATAATGTGAATCTAATTAGATTTTCTGAGGGTAAAATAGATATAAGTTTTAATCAAAATCTTGATAAAAATTTTGTGAGAAATTTATCCGAAAAGTTACATGAATGGACAGGGAACAGATGGGTAATAACTTTATCAAAAGAAAAAGGTCAAAAAGCTTTTTCAGAAAATGAAAATCTAATAAAAGAAAAATTATTGGAAAAAGAAAAAAAAAGTGAAATAAGTAAAAACGTTAAAAAAATTTTTTCAGATGCAGAATTATTAGAAGTGAAGAAAGAGGATTAAATAATGCCAGATTTTAATGATTTAATAGCCGCATCAAAAAAAATGTCTGAGAAAATGAAAGAAACTCAAGAAGCTCTAAAAAAGATTGAGGTTATCGGAGTTTCAGGAGGAGATTCTGTTAAAATAACCATGAATGGAGAAGGTGAAATAAAAAAACTTTTTTTAGCTGATTCTTTATTTAAAGAATCAAAAGAAATTTTTGAGGATTTAATAGTAGCAGCGCACAACGACGCTAAATCCAAACTAAAAAAAAAGACCGCAGATGAAATTTCAAAAGTCACAGGTGGAATTGATTTGCCACCTGGTTTTAAACTTCCTTTTTAAGGGGATAAAATGGTTGAAAAAAATGTAAAAGAAATAGACGATTTAATTAAAATTGTTTCAAAACTTCCAGGTTTAGGTCCAAAATCGGCTAAAAGAATTGTGCTTAAACTTATAAACAATAGAGAAGAATTAATTAAACCTCTCACAAATACTTTGGCACAAGTATATAAGAATGTAATACGTTGCAAAAATTGTGGAAATTTAAAATCTATAAATTCTAATTGCGTTTGCTCGAGTAAAAAATATGATCAAATTTGTGTAGTTGAAAATATAGCAGACATGTGGGTTATTCAGAGCAGTGGGATTTATAATGGACATTATCATATTTTAGGTGGAACACTGCCTTCTTTTGAAGGCAACAATTCAAGAAATGGATTATTAATTGATTCACTTATAAATAGAGTTAAAAAAAATTCTGTCAAAGAAGTAATTTTAGCGACAAGCGCTAGTGTTGAAGGTGAAACTACGTCACATTATATATCTGATAGTTTAAAAGATACTAAAGTAAAAATTACCAAATTAGCAAAAGGAGTTCCGGTGGGAGGTGAAATAGAATTTTTAGATGATGGAACTTTATTTTCAGCTTTTAAAAATAGAGGCCCCGTAGTTAGTGATTAGATTTTTTTTCAATTCTTTTAAGATGCAAAATAGGTTCAGTGTAACCTGATGGTTGTTTAAAACCTTTAAAAATTAAATCACAAGCAGCTTTAAAAGCTACAGATGTTTCGTAGTTATCAGACATACGCTTATAAGAAGCATAACCCTTTAAATCGGGATCTTTAATATTTTGCTTATCTACAATTTCAGCCATTTTTTTCATAGTGTTTAAAATTTGCTCCTTGCTACAAATTCTATGATGAAGCCAATTAGCAATATGTTGGGAGGAAATTCTTAGTGTAGCCCTATCTTCCATCAAACCTATATTGTTTATGTCTGGTACTTTAGAACAACCTACTCCTTGATCAATCCATCTAACAACATATCCTAAAATTCCTTGAGAGTTATTTTCTAATTCCTTAGTAATTTCTTCTAGTGACCAATTTGGTCTATCTGCTATTGGAATTGTAAGAATGTCAGTTATTTTTGCTAACGGTCTATTTTTCAATTCACTATGTTTAGAAAAAACATCAATCTGGTGGTAATGTAACGCATGTAAAGTAGCCGCCGTTGGCGAAGGCACCCAAGCACAGTTAGCTCCTGATTTAGGATGATTAATTTTTTGAGACATCATATCTGCCATTTTATCTGGCGCAGCCCACATACCCTTTCCAATTTGAGCTATTCCTGAAAATCCACAAGCCAAACCAACATCAACATTATTATTTTCATAAGCTGAGATCCATTTAGAAGATTTCATGTCTCCTTTTTTAATCATAGGTCCAGCTTCCATCGAGGTATGTATTTCATCGCCAGTCCGATCTAAAAATCCAGTATTAATAAAAACAACTCTATTTTTAACTGCTCTCACGCATTCTTTTAAATTTAATGTTGTTCTTCTTTCTTCATCCATTATTCCAATTTTAATTGTGTATCTCTTTAAATTCAAAACTTCTTCTACTTTTTCAAATATTAAATTAGTAAAGGCAACCTCATCTGGTCCATGCATTTTTGGTTTTACAATATAAAAAGATTGGGTTCTTGAATTTTTCTTATTTTTAAAATCATGAAATGCAGCTGCTGTTGTTATAAATGCATCCATAATCCCCTCAGGTATTTCTGAACCATCGCTTAGTAAAATAGAAGAATTAGTCATTAAATGTCCTACATTTCTGTTAAGCATTAATGCCCTACCATGTAATCTAATTTTATTTCCTTCAGGAGAAATATACTCTCTGTCAGAATTTAGTTTTCTTGTGAAAGTGAAAGGTTTATTTCCTGTGTTTTTTTTCCCTTCGTATTTTAAGTCACCCTTCATTAAGCCTAACCAATTTCTATATCCATGCACTTTGTCTTTAGCATCTACTGCTGCAACAGAATCTTCGTGATCTACAATTGTAGTGATAGCTGATTCTAAAATTACATCATGTATGGCAGCCTTATCTTTGAGACCACCAAGAGTATGCTTGGGATCAAATTTAATATCTATGTGAAGATTGTTATTTACTAGTAAAAGAGAAGACAAAACATTTGATTTTTTATTATATCCAATAAATTGTTTAGGGTTTTTTAACTTTAAATTTAATTGATGATTTTCAATTTTTGGTATTTCAGAAATATTCTTCCAACTACCGTTTTGCAAAGGAACATGGGCATCTAAAAAGTTACGCGCATATTCTATTACTTTTTCTCCTCTTACATAATTATATTTTTTCCCTCTTTCTGCACCATTTGTTTCTGGAATCACATCTGTACCATATAAAGCGTTATATAAACTTCCCCATCTAGCATTAGCTGCGTTTAAAGAATATCTTGCATTCATTACAGGAACAACAAGTTGTGGTCCTGCTATTTTAGAAATTTCGCTATCTACATTTTTTGTTTCAATTTGAAAATTCACTTCGTTTTTTTTTAAATATCCAATTTCCATTAAAAAATTAGAATATTCTTTAATGTCAATTTTTTTGCTTTTTTTATTTTTATGCCAAATATTAATTTTTTTTTGGAGAGTTTCTCTGAATTCCAACAACTTCTTATTTTTTTGAGCTAAATCATGTACGCAAATATCTAGTCCATCCCAAAATTTTTCGGGATCAATACCAGTACCTGGAAGCAGCTCAGAATTTATAAATCTGTGCATTATTTTAGCAACAGATAGCTTACCTTGTGAAATATAATCCATATATTAAGACAAAATCTTGCCACTAAATTTATATTTATATATATTTTTAATCAATTATTATTTGACTATATAAATGAAAAATTATTTAGAATTTGAGCGCGTTATAAAAGACCTAGAAGAAGAGTTAGAAAAATTAAAGGATCCTTTTAATAAAGAAGGCTTATCAGAGGTTGAGACTGAAAAAATAGCACAAATTCAAAAACAAATTGATGAAAAGTTAAAACTTTCATACAAAAATTTGAATGAATGGCAAAAAACTCAGGTAGCAAGGCACGAAGAGAGACCGAAGTCAAAATTTTTTATAGAAAGTTTATTTTCAGATTTTATTAATCTATCCGGTGATAGACGTTTTTCAGAAGACGAATCCGTATTAACTGGTTTTGCAAAACTCGAAGAAAAATCAGTTTTGGTTATCGGGCAAGAAAAAGGTAATGACCTTGAAAGCAGATTAAAAAGAAATTTTGGAATGATGCGCCCTGAAGGTTACAGAAAATGCACTAGACTTATGAAATTGGCAGATAAATTTAATATTCCAGTTATATCATTTATTGACACTCCAGGAGCGTATCCTGGAATAGGAGCAGAGCAAAGAGGTCAGGCAGAAGCTATAGCAACATCAATAGAATGTTGCATGTCACTTAGAGTTCCAATTATTTCAGTTATAATTGGAGAAGGTGGATCAGGAGGGGCAATTGCATTAGCATCAGCAAATAAAGTTATAATGTTTGAAAATGCAATTTATTCAGTGATATCCCCCGAAGGCTGCGCTTCTATTTTGTGGAGAGATCCAAGTAAGTCATTAGAGGCTGCAAAAGCAATGAAACTTACAGCAAATGAATTATTAAAAATGCAGATCATAGATGAAATAATTCCAGAATTGCATGGTGGCGCTCACCGAAATAAAGAACAAGCTGCCATTTCTATAAAAAAAGTTTTATTAAAACATTTAAATGAATTTGAAGGAAAAACTAGACAAGAGATATGTGATGAACGAAAAGAAAAATTTTTAAATATAGGGAAACAAAAATCATTTAATTTATTTTCTAATGAGAAGAATTGGAGCAAAAAGGATAGAATTTTTTCTCCATTTAGAAAAGTTTTATTTAGATTTAAAAAAGAATTTATAATATTGATTATTTTAATATTTATATCTCTATTTTTCTTGATTTAGCTTTCTATAAAGCTCCACAACAATGTTTATATTTTTTTCCTGACCCACAAAAACATGGTTCATTTCTTCTCATTTTTCTGGTGATAGATGGTTGTATTTTCTCAGGTGCAGAAGATTCTTTTTTTGAATTTTCTTCTTGCTTAACTATTTCAAGATTGTTTAGAAAGGTAATAAAATCCATTTTAATTTTATTAAGCAACCCTTCGAATAACTTAAATGCTTCTTTTCTAAATTCTTCCAAAGGATCTTTTTGAGCATAACCCCTAAGTCCAACAACTTGCCTTAAGTGTTCTAGATATTGAATATGCGATCTCCACAAGAGATCGACTGTTTGAATAAATAATCTTTTTTCAAGTTTAGCATTCATGTCTTCCATTATTTCTTTTTTTCTCTTATTTCTAAATTCGTTAAATTTCGATATTATTTCTTTCTCAAATTCATCGTTTTTCAAATTTATTATATTAGAGATTTCTTCATCTTTAAGAGATCTACCCACAAAAACTTTGACTTTTGATCTAAAAGCATCAATTTGATTTTCTCTTTCAAAAATTGTTTTTTCATTTGATAAATTTTTTACAAGATCGTCCAAAAAGGAATTTATTATTCTATTAATATTTTTTGATTTTAATATTTCCTTTCTCTGTTCAAAAATAACTTTTCTTTGATCATTCATAACATCATCAAATTTTAATAAAGTTTTTCTAATATCATAATTTCTTCCCTCAACTCGTTGTTGGGCCCTCTCCAAAGCTTTGTTTATCCAAGGATGATCTATTGATTCTCCTTCTTTTAAGCCAAATTTTTTCATTATGCTGTCTATAGATTCTGACCCAAATATTCTCATTAGATCATCTTCCAAACTAATATAAAAAATTGAATTTCCTTCATCGCCTTGTCTTCCAGATCTACCCCTGAGCTGATTGTCAATTCTTCTGCTTTCATGTCTTTCTGTACCAATGACAAATAATCCACCAAGCTCTTTAACTCTTTTTTTCTCTTCAGCGCTTTTTTCATCAACAGTTTTTCCGCCAAGCTTTACATCAGTACCTCTACCAGCCATGTTAGTAGCGCATGTAACGGCAGAAAGTTTTCCTGCATCCGAAATAATATTTGCTTCTTTCTCATGATGCTTTGCATTTAAGACAGAATGTTTAATTCCTTCATTTTTTAATAATTTTGAATAAATTTCAGATTTATTTATGCTAGTCGTTCCGATTAATACGGGCTGCCCTCTTTTACTGCACTCAATAGCTTTAGAAACGATTGCTTTATTTTTTTCTTTTTCAGTTCTAAAGATTTGATCGTTCCAATCTTTTCTTATCATTTTTTGATTTGTTGGAACGGAAATTACTGATAGCTTGTAAATATCAAAAAACTCTTCAGCTTCTGTAGCCGCGGTTCCAGTCATTCCAGCAAGTTTATCATATAAACGAAAATAGTTTTGATAGGTAATTGATGCAAGAGTTTGATTTTCACTTTGGATATCAACTTTTTCTTTTGCCTCTATAGCTTGATGAAGACCATCAGAAAATCTTCTTCCTTCCAACACTCTTCCAGTAAATTCATCAATCAACTGAACCTTGTTATTTATGACAATGTAATCTTTGTCTTTTGAAAATAATAAATTTGCTTTGAGAGCTTGATTTATGTGATGAACTAAATTTATATTTTCTGGATCGTAGAAATTATTGTTTTTAAGTATACCGTATGTTTGAGATAATTTTTCAATTTTATCTATACCTTTTTCTGACAACATAACATTTTTATTTTTTTCATCCAGTTCATAATCTTTATTATCAAGCTGTTTTATAAATTTATTACTAACAAAGTATTGGTCTGATTTGTCTTCAGTCTGGCCTGAAATTACCAAAGGAGTTCTAGCTTCATCTATAAGTACAGAATCAACTTCATCTACAATGCAAAAAGAATGATCCCTCTGAACCATTTCTTCAACATCATATTTCATATTATCTCTTAAATAATCAAAACCAAATTCATTGTTTGTTCCATAAGTTACATCACAATTGTAATTTTTTTTTCTTTCAACATCATCCATTTCATTTGTTATTACACCAACTGATAATCCAAGAAATTTATATATTTTGCCCATCCACTCAGCATCTCTTTTTGCCAAGTAATCGTTTACAGTTACTACATGAACACCTTTTCCTTTAAGAGAGTTTAAATAAACCGGAAGTGTTGCAACTAGAGTTTTCCCCTCTCCGGTTTTCATTTCTGCAATTTTTCCTTGATGAAGAATAACACCCCCCATTAATTGCACATCAAAATGACGTTCAGACAACATTCTCTTGGAAGCTTCCCTTGCATAGGCGAATGTTTCAGGAATTAAATTATTCAAATTTTCGCCTTTTTGGACCCTAGATTTAAATTCTGCTGTCTTTAATGGAAAGTTTTCATTAGGTATATCCTTAATTTTGCTTTCTAGAGCATTAATTTTTTCAACAATTGTTTTTAATTTTGCTATATCTCTTTGGCTTGAATTTTTAAAAAATTTACCGATAATGCTACTAATATTTAACATAAACAATTATATAGTTTTAATTAAGACTTATATAATCAATATTAACAAATTTTAAATACAATGACTTTAAATTTAAAAAATTTACTTAATCCCAAAGTTAAAATGTCAAAAATGGGGGAATTTCAAGAATTGCAGCCTGTTGAAGGGTTGCAAATATCAGCAGTATCAGCAGATCTTTATGGTGATGGCAGGGACGATTTAACCCTATTCTATTTTGATGAAGGAGCAAATTTTGGGGCTGTATATACAAATTCTAAAGTTACCTCGGCAAGCATTAACTGGAATTTAAAAATAAAAAGGCACTTTATAAAAGCTTTGTTGGTTAATACAAAAAATGCAAACACATTTACGGGTACAAAAGGAGCTTATGGATTAAAAGAGGTTGCTTTCGCTTTGTCAAAAGCTTTAACTTTAAAGTCTTCCCAATCTCCCAAAGGAGTAAAAGAAGTTGTTAAAATAACAGACTTACTTTTTGCATCAACAGGAGTAATAGGAGAAGATTTTCCTTATGTAAAAATTAAAAATAGAATTCCGGAGTTAGTAAAAAAATTAAGAACAGAGCAGAATAAATTTGTATGGTTTAAGGCTGCCAGCGCAATAATGACAACAGATACTAGACCGAAGGTTGCTTACGAAGAATGTAAAATAGGTAATAAATTAATAAAGCTTTCTGGCATAGCAAAAGGATCAGGTATGATTGCTCCAAATATGGCTACTATGTTATCATTTATATTTACTGACGCAAATATACCATCTGTATTTTTAAAAAGTATTTTAAAAAAAGTTGTGACCACGACATTTAATTCTATAACTGTTGATAGCGATACATCAACAAATGACATGGTTGGTATTTTTGCAACTGGAAAAGCAAAAAATTCAAAAATTTATAATGTTTTGGATCCCAAACTACAGGATTTTGAAAAAGCTTTGCATAGATTAACTTTGAATTTAGCTAAACAAATTGTTGTTGATGGAGAAGGAGCTAAAAAATTTATTACAATTAATGTGATAGGATCAAGATCAGTTAACATGGCAAGAAATATAGGTTTTTCAATTGCTAACTCTCCTTTGTTTAAAACTGCTATTGCTGGAGAGGATCCTAATTGGGGAAGAATTATAATGGCTATAGGAAAGTCGGGAGAAAATACTACACCCAGCAAAATCCAAATAAAATTTGGAAACTATTTAGTTACTGACCAGGGAAGAGTAGCAAAAGATTATAACGAAGGTGATTTAAAAAAATATATGGAATGGGATTCAATAAATATTGAGGTTAATTTAAATTTAGGAAATGCTCAATATACTGTTTATACATGTGATTTTACTCACGATTATATTGATATAAACGCAGACTATAGAAATTAATATTTGCTTTTTCTGAAAAAAATTAAATAATATAAAAAGTGATCAAATATAATTTAATATGTAAGTGCAATAATTCTTTTGAGAGTTGGTTTTCTAGCTCTTCTGAATTTGAATCTTTAAAGAAAAAAAAATTAATAAAATGCATCTATTGTGAGTCGACTTCAGTGAAAAAAACTGTAATGGCACCTAATATAGCTAGTAAATCAAACAAAATGTTAAAAAAAACTAAATTAGAAAAAGATGTTAAAAAACAGCTTTTAGATTTTAAAAGATACATTGAAAAAAACTGTAAAAATGTTGGTGAAAATTTTACTAGGGAAGCTAGAAGTATACATTATGATAAAAAAAAGTCACAAGGAATTTATGGAAAAGCGACTGCTGAAGAAACAAATGAGCTATTAGAAGAAGGAATAGAGGTAGCGACTATACCTTGGATTGACGATAAGAAGAAAAACTAATTTTTTATAAAAGTAGAAATATAATTTACAGACTTGTCGTTACTTTGAGACCATTTTTTTGATAGAATATTAAATTTCATTCCAACCAACTCATCTTTAGAAAAATTATTTTTACTTGCTATAATTTCCAAATCTTGAGGTGTTAAAAATTTGTCCCAATCATGAGTATCTATTGGCAACCATCTTAAAATATATTCTGCTCCCAAAATAGCAAAAAGATATGATTTTAAGTTTTTATTTATCGTGGCAACAAACATTAAGCCATTTCTTTTAATCAACTTTGAACAATTTTTTACGAAGAGATCTACGTTTGAGACATGTTCGATAATTTCCATATTTAAAATTACATCAAATTCATTTTTTAAATTTAAATTTTCTGGCGAGCATTTAATATATTCAATTTTTAAGCCCATTTCTCTAGCATGCAATTTTGCAACTTTAATGTTATTTTCGGAAGCATCAATACCAGTCATAGACGCTCCTAATCTATTTAATGGTTCGCTTAAAAGTCCTCCCCCGCAACCAATATCCAAAATTTTTAATTTTCCTAGTGGTTTTTTATCCTCTGAATTAAGATTAAAGTGAGCAATTAATTTTTCTCTAATAAACTTAATTCTAGCAGGATTAAAAAGGTGCAAAGGCTTAAATTTTCCATTAGGATTCCACCAATCTTTTGCTAATTTTGAAAATTTTTCTATTTCTAATTTATTTACTGTAGTCAAAGTAATAATATTTTAGTTATACTTGTGCATCATTGCAATTAAGAGTATTTATTATCAAATAATATACAAAGTAAATATCGTATTTTAACTTTATGAAAAGAATAGTTGTTAAATTTGGAGGTACTTCGGTTGGTAGCATAGAAAAGATAATTAATGCTGCCAAAATTGTAAAAAAGAGACATGAAGAAGGAAACGAGGTAATAGTTGTAGTTTCAGCAATGTCTGGAACAACTAATGATTTAATTAATAGGTCAAAAAAAATTAGTGAAAATTTTAATAAATCTGAATTAGACGTTTTGATGTCTTCTGGAGAACAAATATCAAGTTCTTTGTTAGCAGGGGCTATAATTGAATTAGGTATAAAAGCTAGATCTTGGATGGGGTGGCAAATTCCAATTATTACAAATAGTAATCATGTTTTGTCGCAAATAATAAAGATTAAAACTGAAGAAATTTTAAATTTTATTTCAAAAAAGGGTATAGCAGTTATTGCAGGTTTTCAGGGAGTTTCAAAAGAAAACAGAATAACTACTTTGGGTCGTGGAGGCTCTGATTTGTCTGCTGTAGCAATTGCAAAATTTTTTAAAACAGACTCTTGTGAAATTTATACTGATGTAGAAGGAGTTCTCACAACAGATCCATCTATAAATAATAAAGCAAAAAAAATTGACAAAATATCGTACGAAGAAATGTTAGAAATGTCTTCTTTGGGAGCTAAAGTTATGCAACCAACAGCAGTTCAGACAGCCATGATAAATAACATACCAGTAGAAGTAAAATCTACCTTTATTCAAAATCCTGGAACGAAAATAGTTTCTGAAAATGATATCGATAATAAAAATATGATAACTGGCATCTCATATTCTAAAAGAAATGCTAAAGTTTCTATCGTTGGAGTTGTAGATAAACCAGGTGTTGCAGCAGATGTTTTTGAACCGTTAGGAGAAAATAATATAAATATTGACATGGTAATTCAAAATACTTCTTTAGATGGCAAAACAGCTAATATAACTTTTACTATTAAACAAGAAGATTTAAAAGAAACGATAAGCATAATTGAAAAAAATAAGAAAAAAATAAACTACAATAAAGTTACACATGATGATAAACTTGCAAAAGTATCAATTATTGGTGCAGGAATGATATCAAGCCCTGGGGTAACTCATAAAATGTTTAGATCTTTAGCCGAGGAAAAAATAAATATTCTAGCAATTTCAACTTCTGAAATTAAAATTTCTGTTCTAATAAGAGAAGAATTTATACAAAAAGCAGTAAAGAAATTACATACTGCATTCGGGCTTAATTAACAATTTGTAAGCAAATGAACACAAGACCATTTCGAAATATTCAAAGAAAAAAAACTAAAAAAATTACAGTTGGAAAAGTAGAGATAGGCGGAGATGCGCCAATTTCTGTGCAGTCTATGACAAATACTTTAACCACTAACATTAAAAAAACGGTAAAACAAATTAATCAACTAACCGAAGCAGGAGCTGATATTGTGAGAGTTTCATGTCCAGATAAAGATTCATGTTTAGCTTTAAAAAAAATTGCACAAGAAGTTGATGTTCCAATAGTTGCTGATATTCATTTTCATTACAAAAGAGCTATAGAAGCAGCAGAATCTGGGGCTCATTGTTTAAGAATTAATCCTGGAAACATTGGATCTAAAGAAAAAGTAAAAGAAGTTCTAAAAGCAGCAAAAAATAACAATTGTTCAATAAGGATTGGAGTTAACGCAGGATCATTAGAAAAAAAAATTTTGGAAAAATATAAAGAACCATGCCCAGAAGCTTTAGTTGAAAGTGCAATGAATAATATAAAAATTTTAGAAGATGAAGATTTTTTTAATTTTAAAATAAGTGTAAAATCTTCTGATATTTTCTTAACTACTAAGGCTTATAGATTTTTATCATCTAAGTGCGATTATCCTTTACACCTTGGTATTACTGAAGCAGGAAGTTTGATAACAGGTAGCGTTAAATCTTCCTTAGGTATTGGTATGCTTTTGATGGAAGGCATAGGAGATACTATAAGAGTTTCTTTATCAGAAAATCCAGTTGAAGAAGTTAAAATTGGTTATGAAATTTTAAAATCATTAAATCTAAGACATAGAGGTATTAATATTATAGCTTGCCCTTCATGTGCGAGACAGGCATTTCCAGTGATTGATACAGTAAAAATACTAGAAGAAAAACTTTCACATATAAAAGAATCAATAACTTTATCTATAATTGGTTGTGTGGTTAATGGTCCTGGCGAAGCATCACAAACTCAAATAGGACTAACTGGAGGAGGAAAAGATAGTCATATGATGTATCTTTCTGGATTACCACATCATAAAGTTGCTAGTGGTAAAATAATAGAAGAGGTTGTTAAATTAGTGGAAAAAAAATCTGAAGAAATAAGAAATAGTTAAAACACAAATGATTCCTTTAGTTAAAATTAAAAATATTATCAATACATACGAAAAATTAGAAAAAGAACTTTCTTCTGTGAATATTTCAAAAAATGACTTTGTAAAAAAATCCAAAGAGTACTCAAGCATTGGAGAGGTAATAAATGAGGCAAAAAGCTATATATGTTTTGAAGAAGAAAAATTGGGACTGGAAAAGATTATTGACGATAAAAATAGCGATAAAGAAATGGAGCAACTAGCTAAGAATGAACTTAGTGAACTAGTAAAAAAGAACCATATTAATGAAAAAATTTTAAAAGTTTATCTTTTACCTAAAGACGAAGCAGATTCAAAAAATGCTATACTAGAGATTAGGGCAGGAACAGGAGGTGACGAGGCCGGCTTGTTTGTAGCAGATCTTTATAAAATGTATGAAAAAGTTTGTTTAACTAATAAATGGTCATTTGAAATAATAAGCATTTCAAAAAGTACTGCGGGTGGATTTAAGGAAGTAATTTTATTAATTAAGGGAAATAATATCTATTCCTTTTTAAAATATGAGAGTGGCGTTCACCGCGTTCAGAGAGTTCCCAAAACTGAAACACAAGGCCGCGTACATACTTCAGCAGCTACTGTGGCGGTTCTTCCCGAGGCTGAGGAAGTTGATATAAAAATACAAGAAAAAGATTTAAGAATAGATGTTTATAGAAGTACTGGAAGTGGAGGTCAATCAGTAAATACAACAGACTCTGCAGTTAGAATTACTCACATTCCAACTGGGATTGTTGTTACAAATCAAGATGAAAAATCTCAACACAAAAATCGTGCTAAGGGTATGAAAATTCTAAGATCAAGAGTTTACGAAGCTGAAAGAGAAAAAAAAGATAAAGAACGCTCACGAGAAAGAAAAAGTCAAATAGGGACAGGAGATAGGTCTGAGAGAATTAGAACTTATAATTTTCCTCAAGGAAGAATCACAGACCATAGAATAAATATGACGCTGCATAAACTAGAAGAATTTTTAGCAGGAGATGCTTTTGAAGAATTAAATCAAAGTTTAAGAATGCAAGATCAGGAAATTAAACTAGCTAATTTAAAACAATAAAATGATTTTAGAAAACACTGTAAAAAGGGCATCAAAAATTTTAAAACAAAACAAAATCAATTCTCATGAATTAGATGCACAAATTATTCTTTCTCATATAATGGGCGTTACAAGAGAATTTCTAATACTGAATGATCAAATAAATATTTCAAAAGACGTGAAGCAAAAATATGAATTAGCAATTAAAAGAAGAACAAAAAGAGAGCCTGTAGCATATATAACTGGAAAAAAAGAATTTTGGAGTGAAAATTTTATTGTAAATCATTCTACGCTTATACCAAGACCAGAAACAGAGCTATTAATTTATAAATTGATAAATTTTTTCAAGGATAAAAGTATAAATATTTTAGATCTTGGGACAGGTTCAGGCTGCATTCTACTCTCATTGCTAAAAGAATTAAACAAATCAAGGGGAATGGGGATTGATATTTCAAAAAAGGCTATTCATATAGCAAAAATTAATTCAAAAAATCTCAATTTAATTAATCGAGCAAAGTTTAAAATATGTGATTTAAATAAATATAATAGTGGAAAGTATGATTTAATTGTATCTAATCCACCATATATCCCTTTAAAAGAAATAAAAAATTTAAGTAAAGATGTAATTAATTATGAACCAAAGGTTGCTCTTGACGGTGGCGCTGATGGTCTTGACCTAATAAAAAAAGTTATTTATAAGTCTAATCATCTATTAAAGATAAATGGACTTTTTGCTCTAGAAATTGGATTTAACCAATATTGGAATGTTTCCAATATACTAAAGAACTATAAATTTAGAGAAATAAGTAAAGTATATGATTATAATCAAAATGTACGTTGTATAATAAGCACAAAGTGAGTTTTTTTTTAAATTTAGCAATAATTATTTTGACAAACTTATTTATTCATGAGTATGATATTAAAGATCCTTTATATAAATTGAAGGTATTTCAATAAAATATATGTTCGAACGTAGACAAAGAAGATTTAGACGTCGCTCAAATGGAAGAAAGCACAATTACCACACAGGTGGAGGCATGCAATCGAGAGCGAGGACAAATTCTTTTTCAAATAGCCAGCCAAGAAATAATTTTAGATCATCTCTTAGTGCAGAAAAATTATTTGAGAAATATAATACATTAGCTAAAGAAGCTATGTCTTCTGGTGATAAAACTTCATCTGAAAATTACCTTCAACACGCAGATCATTTTATGAGAATTATTGAAGATAAAAATAGAAATCGCCTTCAAAATAAAGATAATTCAATTCAAGATACATCAGAACAATCAGAACAAGAAAAAAAAATTAAAGACACTTCAAACGATAATCAAGATATAGAAAACAAAAATTAAATACTAATTTAATTTTTTTTATCAACCATTTCTGCAATTAATACATCTGTTTTAATTCTGTGAATTTCAAAATTTTTTCTTTCATCTCCTTTTAAAACTTTCCCAGATGGTAATTTTAATTTTTGAGAATTAACTTTTTTCCCGTTAACAATAACTTCGTAATGCAAGTGTGGTCCAGTAGACATTCCTGTTGATCCCACATATCCAATAATTTGTCCCTGTTTAACTTTTCTTCCAGCCTTAATGCCTTTTGCAAATTTTGATAAGTGAGCATATACAGTTTCATAAGTAGAGTTATGTTTTATCTTAATACAATTTCCTCCACCCCCGCACCATTTAGCTCGTGTTATAGTTCCTGAACCAGAAGCCATCACGGGAGTTCCCATTGGAGCAGCAAAATCAGTTCCAGTATGCATTTTATTGTAACCAAGTATTGGATGTTTTCTTAAACCAAAAGGAGATGATAATCTTGATCCGTTAATGGGAGTTTTCATCAGAGCTTTTTCAACACTTTTTCCATTTTCATTAAAGTAACCATAGTCTTTGTCATCTCCAAATTTATAAAGAGAAATTTCTCTCCCATTAACTGACATGTGGGCGTAAATAATAGACCCGCTTTTTATAAACATTCCATTTTCATCTAGGTATTTTTCATAAAGAATTCTAAAATAATCATTTTTTCTAATATCTCTTTGAAAATCAATTTCAAAACCAAAAATTCTTGCAAATTCTATAATTGCATCAGGATTCAATTTAGCTTCAATTGCCGCCGAATATAAATTGTTTTTAATAAAATTTTCTGCAATAAATTTTCTCTTATATAATTTAGTGATTATTTTTTTTGATACAATTTTATTATCTTCATTTTTAATTATTGCAATTGTTGTACTTTTAGTTATTGGAACTGAAAATTTTATTAGAGATCTTTCTTTTAATTCTGCATTCTTTTTAATAACAATATTAATTTTATTACCTGTTAACAGTCTGTTTGGATTTCCATATTTTTTATATTGAATAATAGTAGTTTGAATATCTTGATTTTTAACATTATATTTCTTTAAGATTTTTTGAATTGTGTCACCTTTTTTGATTTCATAATCAAGATTTATAAAAGGAGATTTTATTTGATTAAAAACAAATTCCTTAAATGTTTCTAAATCGTTAGAATCGATGTAACTATTGATTATCTTTGTTTCTTTTGTAGTTTTATTATCAGCTTTATAAGCAAACGATATAAGCAGCAGAATTCCGGTTATGAATATTACTATGTATCCTGTTTTATACCAATTTTTTGAAAAGATTTGCAGTATCATCAATTGTCACCAGTTTTATTCTAATATTATATCCTCTCAACTTAATATAGTAATTTATGTGAAAAAAGTTATATAAATAGCTATTTTTTAACGTTTTTCCAAATCAAGATACGTCTTGCTTTATTCTTTAATTAGCTTATAACCGACCGTCCAGCCCAAAAAAGCTTAGTTTTCTTGGCTAAGTGAAGGGGTTGTTAATTAAAATGTTCAAAGTATGAGCCTTTTAAGAGGGTTCGAACTGGGAGCGTTTTTAGCTTTTTTAAATTGTTAAAAGAATTAAGAAGAGAAGTGTGGACGGTTAGGTTACCAAAATTTGTCGTACACACTTCAACGAAAATATAAATAATTTTTTAATTATTTATATGAAGCTAGTGTGCGCCGTTATTAAACTTGAGAGTTTGATCATGGCTCAGAACGTACGCTGGCGGCACGCCTAATACATGCAAGTCGAACGAAGTAGCAATACTTAGT
>Ga0066836_10000092_pt1 | contig 33521 bp, 33 predicted proteins | sample ETNtaG_18_FD_71568 | JGI IMG/M metagenome (GOLD analysis project Ga0066836, IMG submission 71568) | Marine microbial and viral communities from oxygen minimum zone, Eastern Pacific Ocean - ETNP201302SV91 | ecosystem: Environmental > Aquatic > Marine > Oceanic | place: Pacific Ocean: Eastern... | reverse complement strand
TGGATCTGATATATATGAATGACTGCTCATTTGTGGGCCCACAGGGACTTGAACCCCGAACCTGCGGATTATGAGTCCGTTGCTCTAACCAATTGAGCTATGGGCCCTTAAAGTATTTTGAAGATAACTAAAACTATGATTTTTTAAAAAGATAATTAATTATATATTCATCATGTGTCAAATAAGTTAAAGACCCTAATTGTAATTCCTGCGAGGTATAATTCTTCTAGATTTCCAGGCAAGCCATTAATGAAAATTAATGGTATCCCCATGATTCAAAGAACATATAATCAGGCTTTAAAAAATAAATATACTACAAATATTATAATTGCAACCGATAGCGAGAAAATAAAATCTTTTTGTACAGATAATAAAATTCCTGTCACTATGACTGGCGATTGTGCAACAGGTACAGATAGAGTTGCTGAAGTTTCAAGGATGATGCCAGAATTTGATTGTTATGTGAATTTACAAGGAGATGAGCCTGTCATTAATCCAAAATCTATTGATAAGTGTATATCACTTTATTTTAAATATCATCCTCAATACTCACTTATAACCGGATACGGTGAATTAGAAAACGATGAAGCTTTATTGCCACAAACAGTAAAGGTTGTATTTAATAGCAAAGAGGAAGCAATGTATTTTTCAAGATCTCCTATACCCAATAATAGCAATCAATACTTCAATCATATTGGTCTATATTGTTTTTCTAAAGATATTCTAAGTAGATTTACAAAAATACCTAGAGGATATAATGAGCTTTCCGAACAAGTTGAAATGATCCGAATAATAGAAATGGGAGAAAAAATCAAAATGTTTAAGATGAAAAAAACAAAAGCAGTAGACATTCCTTCAGATATCAAAACTGTAGAACAGTTTTTAAATCAAAAGTAAGTATTATTTTTTATGACTAATTATAAACATAATTATTTATATATTTCATTATGAGAACACCAAAAATAGGAATCATTGGAAAGGGGTTTGTTGGCAGCGCTGTGTTGCATGGTTTTTCACCCGCTGTAGGTTGTGATGCTCGAACTAAAGTTTACGATAAAGACCCAACAAAATCTCAAAATTCATTATCAGAAACAGTTAATGATAGTGATTTTGTGTTTATTTCTCTACCAACACCATCAAAAAAAGATGGTTCTATGGATTTAACAATACTTGAATCTTCAATTAAAGAAATAGCTAGTATTTCTACCAATAGAGAAACAATTTTTTTAATTAGATCTACAATTATTCCAGGTACTACAAAAAAATTACAATCACAATTTCCTAACCTTAGATTAGTTTTTAATCCAGAATTTTTAACAGAGAGATCTGCTAATTTTGACTTTCTCAATCAATCAAGATGTATTTTTGGTGGGGAAAAAGAGAATACAAAGAAGGTAGCCGAATTATTTAGATGGAGATTCGGTAATTCAGTTTCAATACTAGAAACTGATTATCAATCTGCAGAATTAATTAAATATATGGCCAATACATTTTTTGCCACAAAAATTTCATTTCTCAATGATATGAAATTACTAAGCGATAAATGTGATGGAAATTGGGAAGATATTGTTGATGGATTTGTTCAGGATGGTAGAGTAGGTCATTCTCATTTAAATGTTCCTGGACATGATGGTAAATTAGGATTCGGAGGTGTTTGTTTCCCAAAAGATATTCAAGCAATTATTGCTTTTGGTGAGTCTGTAGGAATAGATATGTCAGTATTAAAAGGTGCATGGAAGACTAATTTAAAAGTAAGACCAGAAAAAGATTGGGAGTCCTTAGTAGGAAGATCAGTTTCTTTCCAAGAAGATTAGATATCTCAAAATTATAAAAATGAAAAAATATTTAGTTACTGGTGGAGCAGGGTTTATAGGTTCTGCTTTATGTAGAAAATTAGCAAATGAACGAGATTCATCAATATTAGTTATTGATAAATTAACTTATGCGGGGAATGTATCTTCTTTAGAATTAGACAAAAATGAAAATATTAATATTGAAAAAGTTGATATAACAGAATCATCAAAAATTTCAAAGATTTTAGATCTATTTAAGCCAGATGTTATTTTTCATTTGGCTGCAGAGTCTCATGTAGATCGCTCTATTGACAGTCCACAAGAGTTTATCAATACAAATGTAGTAGGGACATTTGTTATGCTTGATTGTTCTAGAAAATATATAATGAGCAGCACCAAAGATATTAGATTTTTGCATATTTCAACTGATGAAGTTTTTGGAGCTCTTGGCAGTGAGGGATTATTTTCTGAAGAGACTTCTTATGATCCAAGATCGCCTTATTCAGCCTCGAAAGCAGCTTCAGATCATTTGTGTAGAGCATGGTATCATACGTATAATTTTCCTATGATGATTACTAATTGTGGCAATAATTATGGTGAATTTCAAAGCCCTGAAAAATTGATTCCTAAAACAATAATTAACTGCATAAATAAAAAGCCTCTTCCAATCTATGGAGAAGGTAAAAATATTAGAGATTGGATACATGTAGATGATCATGTAGATGCATTGATTAAGATTTCAACTGATGGATTACTTGGAGAATCATACAATATTGGTTCAAAAAATGAAGTAACAAATAATGATATTGTTCACTCAATTTGTTCAGTTGCCCAAGAAGTTCTAGATAAAGATTTTAATTATGCATCTTTAATTGAACATGTCGATGATAGACCTGGACATGATTTTAGATATGCTATGGATACTTCTAAAATTAATAAAGAACTCAATTGGATTAATAAAATAGATTTTGAAAAGGGAATATTTGATACATTTTTATGGTATCATAATAATAAAAAATGGATTGATGGTTGCTTAGATAAATCAGATGTATTGAAAAGACAAGGAGTAGTATGAAAGGAATTATTTTAGCTGGCGGACTAGGTACAAGATTGTACCCACTAACAAAATCAGTTAGTAAACAGTTATTACCTATTTACGATAAGCCAATGATTTATTATCCAATATCTACATTAATGTTGGGAGGGATAAGAGAAATATTAATTATTTCTACTTCACAAGATATTAATAATTATAAAGCATTATTAGGAGATGGATCTAATTACGGATGTGAATTTTCATATTTAGTACAAGAAAAACCTAGAGGATTAGCAGAAGCTTTCATTCTTGGGGAAGATTTTATAGGAAAGGATAATGTATGTTTAATATTAGGAGATAATTTTTTCTATGTTTCAGGATTTACGGCTTTACTCGAGAATTGTATGGAACCAAAGGATGGAATAATATTTGCTATTAAGGTGCAGAATCCATCTGAATATGGGGTAGTTAAATTTGATAAAAATATGAAGGCAGAAAAAATTGTTGAAAAACCTGAAAACTTTGTATCATCATACGCAGTGCCAGGATTATACTTCTATTCTAACAAAGTAATTAATGTAGCAAAAAATATTAAACCTTCATCAAGGGGAGAACTAGAAATATCTTCTGTGAATCAGCATTTTATTGAACAATCTCGTTTAGAGGTTAAATTATTTGGAAGAGGTGCAACTTGGCTAGATACTGGAAGTTCAGAAAATTTATTACGTGCATCAAATTTTGTTGAGATTATTCAAAATAGGCAAAATATTAGCATAGGGTCAATTGAAGAAATAGCATTCAGAAAAAATTTTATTACTAAAGAAAAATTATTAGAAATATCTAATCATTTTAATAATGAATATGGAGCCTATCTTCGATCGGTAGCTAATTTATAATTGAACTTAATTCAATATCTCAAAAAATATTTCCATCCTAATATAATAGAAATTATTTTCAGTTTCTTATTGGGTGTGGTGTTAATGTATGCAGGCTATTTCTATACTTACTCATCAATCAACTTATTAATATATATTTTTTCTTTATTGTTTTTCTTCGTGTTAATCTTTTCTCAGATTCATAGAAACGATTCTTTTTTTATGTTATACAAATGGTTATTTTTCTTTTTATTATTTCCAAAGAAATCTATTGTACCAAATCTTGATTCAATTTTAACTAATGCTGTTGGCTTATCTGATAATCTTTTGATTGCTACCAATTTTTCATTTTATGATATTGTAAATTTTATGATATTGATATCAATATCTTATAAATTATTTTATTCATCATATATCAAATTTACCGTTTTATCAAAAAAATTATTTTTAATGTTCTCTACAATTTTCATTTCAGCAATTATTGGTACATTTTATTATAATCTTTTTTTATCTAAATATTTATCTACAAACTATTTAGATGAATTCCATTATCTCATAAATATCTATGAAGGTCTGATTTTCTCTATAATCATTTTTTTTAGCATTAAACATAAAGAACATTTTGAAACAATTTTTAGGTTATTTCTTTTTACTCTTGTTATAACATGTACGGAATTTTATTTAGCAAGATATACAGGCTTTTTGCCAGACGTGATAAAATATTTTGCTTTAGACTATAGGGGGGGATTTAGAAGTTTTATTCATTCCGGTTCGATTAATACAGGAATTATTTTATTTTATGGATGTTTAGGTTTTTTAGGACTGCTGAGTAATAAAAAATATTTGTTATCTTTCATTCCATTTATAGCTCTAACTGTTTTTTCTACATATGAAAGATCTACCATGTTATTGCTTGTAATATCTGTAGCGGTTTTTTTATTTTTTAAATTACGACCATACTTATCATTTAATATAGTTAGCACCTTATTAGTCACATTATTTTTATCCTTCAATATCTTGCAAAGCATTAGTTTTTCAGGAATTAACAATGTCATAAATAGAACACTTAATGTCAATGATGTTGATGGTTCGGTAATTAAAGCAGAAGGTTGGTTTTCATTTAGCTCATCAGATGATAGAAAGGGAGCACGGAAAAGAGCAATGGATGTGTTTTATTTCTCACCTTTTTTTGGTTCTGGTCCTGGAAATTTAGAAATATTGATGGCAAGTAGTATGGTGCCAATGAAAGCCAATTTTTTCATTATGGGGGACAGTGAATTTCAATTTTATAATGATATAGCTACAGCATATCACCCTACTGATCCTCATAATTATTATATTAGAGTAATTTCTGAATATGGAATATTTGGAATACTTTTCTTATTAACATTTCTTTATTTGTTATTAAATAACACTTTAAGAACAAAAAAAATAATTAATTCAAATGTTATTGGTTACTGTGGAATTTCTTCAATATTAGCTTATGGATTTTTTCAAACTGGTCCAATTTCATATCCTATGATAATTTTATTTTTTAAAATGATAACTTTTAATACAAAGTCAATTGAATAGTATTAAATCAAAACTTAAAAATTATCTATTTCATGGATTAGTATATGGCTTCGGAAGTGCATTTGATGCTATTGTAGGTTTTCTAGTATTACCTCTGTATACAATACACTTTTCTACAGAAGAGTACGGCATTTTTTCATTTTTGATTCTTTTATCAACTTTTGCTTCATCTATTTTTTATTTAGGGGCAACATCAGCTTTAACAAGGTCTTATTTTGACTATGACGACATTGAAGAAAGAAAAAAAGTTGCTTCTACGAGTTTGTATATCACTTTGTTAGGAGCAATAATGCAAATTTCTATTGGATTAATTTTTTCTGAACAAATATCTATGCTACTATTTGAGACTACAATTTATAAAAACCATATCCTGCTAATCTTAATATCTTCTTCCCTACTTTTTATTAATCAATTTTTTTATCTTATATTGAGATTGCTATTAAAATCTTTGCATATAGTTAGTGTTAGTATTTTTTCTAGCACCATTTTTTTACTATCGCTTTGGATTTTATTAACATATTATGAATATGGCATTTTATCTCCAGTTATTGCATTCAATATATCATATAGTATTGGAACTATAATTTTATTATTTATGTGTAGAAATTATTTTTCTCTTTTTCCTAAAAAAAGAGAATTTAAAATCCAGCTAATTTTTGGCCTACCTCAATTATTTATTGGTTTTTCTTACTATGCGATAGATTGGATTGATCGTTTTTTCATTAATGAATATTTGTCGTTAGGAGATGTTGGAATATACTCTTTTGGATATAAAATTTCTATGCTCATACACATGATTTTTATTATCCCTTTTTCTAAGGTTTGGGCTACAATAAGAAGTGAAAATTTAAACAACAACATTGAAAGTCTTTCATCAAAAATGTTAACTTATTATTATCTGATAGGTTCAATTTTAGCTTTATTAGTTATTATTTTTATTAAAGAATTTTTTATTCTTTTTTCAAGAAATACTGATTATGATTCAGCTCAATATGTCGTTCCATTTGTGATATTTGCACATTTATTATATGGTATGATTAATATTCTAGATCTTGGCATTTTTAAGGAAAGAAAACCAATGTATACAGGCATAGTATTGATGATACATATACCAATCAATATCATTTTAAACTTTATTTTAGTCCCAAAATTTGGATATTATGGAGCAGCTGTATCAACACTAATTACTTATTTTCTTTTAACAATGACAGTAGCTTATGTTGCTGATAGACTATTAAAAGTAAATTATGAGAAATTTAATTTATTATTAATCTCACTAGTATCTTTTATAACAATAATTATCTACCTGTATGTAATTGATAATTCACAACTATTTTCTTTAAATAAATTTTTAATTTTTACTCTATTATTAGTTTTTTATTGGTATTATTTTAGGAAAGATATTAAAAAAATAATAAGCCAAGATTTATGAACAAAAAAAAATATTCTATAGGTAGTTGGATTACTATGGACTGCTATGAATCAACTGAAGTGATGCTTCAGCATGGATTTGATTGGATTTGTATAGACTTAGAGCATTCTACTATCAGCCTTGATAGTATGAAGTCTTTGATTTCTTTATGCGAAAAGTATAAAGTGAAATCCTATGTTCGCATTGCTGAAATTAACAAAGCTAAAATAAATAAAATACTAGATGCAGGAGCTTCTGGATTAATTGTTGCAAATATTAAGAACGCTAAAGATTTGAAAAAATGTTGTGATCATGCTTTTTATCATCCGAAAGGTAGTAGAGGAATGGGACTTTCTAGAGCTCAAGGATATGGTAAAAAATTTGATCAATATGTTAAAAAAGATTCAAAAGAAATTGAAATCATTCCCATAATTGAATCAGAAGATGCTATAAATAATTTAGAAGATATTCTTTCTTTACAAGAAGTACAATTATCTATGATAGGTCCATACGATCTTTCTTCTTCGCTTGGTGAACCAGGAGACTTTCAATCTAAATCATTCAAATCTGCATTGAAAAGATATAAAGAAGTCAGCAATAATTTGAACAAAGGTCTAGGAATACATGTAGTAGAACCCTCAAAAAAGGATTTATTAAAAGCTGTTAAAGAAAATTATTCATTTATTGCCTTTAGCACAGATACTATTATTCTTGATAGAGCTTTGTCTTCTGTAATGGAATCTATATAGAAGTTGCATATATTGAAAAAAACATAATGTCAAATTTTAAAGAAAAAACAATTTTAGTAACTGGTGGAACCAATGGGATAGGAAAGACTATTGTGCAGCATTTTTATGCGGAAAAAGCGATAGTTTACTTAACTGGAACTAATAGTTCTTTAATAAATAAGATTAATTCTAAAAATGATCCAAGGATGATAGCTATCATGTCTGATTTTTCATCTCCAGACTTTCAAAATGATATTCAAAGTAAAATTGATAAAATTGATAAAATTGATATTCTTGTCAATAATGCAGGTATTAATAAAATAGATAATTTTGTAGATACAAAATCTGAAGATTTTGAAAAAATATTGAATGTTAATCTTAAAGCGCCATATGAAATCTCAAAAATGGTTACTAAGAAAATGATAAAAAATCAATATGGAAGAATAGTTAATATATCTTCTATATTTGGTAAGCTTTCTAAGCCAAAAAGATCACTTTATTCTATGTCAAAATTTGGAATTCACGGCTTAACTGTTGCTCTAGCAGCAGAACTATCAGATAAAAATATTCTTACAAATACAGTATCCCCTGGCTTTGTGAATACCGATTTAACAAAAAAAATATTATCTGCCAAAGAAATGAAAAGTTTGGCAGAATTAGTTCCTATAAAAAGATTTGCAGAAACAGATGAAATTGTAAAACTAGTAATGTTTTTATGTAGCAATGAAAATACCTATCTATCAGGTCAAAACATTATGATAGATGGAGGTTTTTCAATTGTCTAAAAATAATTTCACTGTTTTGTCAACGTATGGAGACTATATTGTTAGATTTGAAAGTTTTGCTAGTTTTAAGCAAACTATAGATTTCGATAGATTTTTTTTTATCATAGATGAGGATTTAAAGACTATATATAACAATTTATTATCTGATTTACCAATTGAAAGAACGCTCATTGTTAATTCTAATGAAGAATCAAAAAGCTTTGAACAATCTTCAATTTTTTTGAAAGAGCTTTTATCTAAAAAAATAAAAAAAGATAATACTTTAGTTGCAATCGGTGGCGGGGTAGTACAAGACATAACAGCATTTTTATCTTCTATAATATTTAGAGGCATTGACTGGATATTTGTTCCAACAACATTATTGGCTCAATGCGACAGTTGTATAGGTAGTAAAACATCAATTAACTTCCAGTCTTATAAAAATGTTTTAGGAAACTTTTACCCACCCCAAAAAGTAATAATTGATAAAACCTTTCTTGATTCTCTTCCAAAAAGCGAAATTAAGTCTGGTATTGGCGAGATGACTCACTATTATTTTTTTGAAGGCAGTAACTTTTTAGAAGATATTTATAATAATTATGATGACATAGTTTCTAGAAAAAAAGATATATCACCATATATTATTGAATCATTGAATATTAAAAAAAGAGTAATTGAAGTGGATGAATTTGATACAGGCATTAGGAATCATTTCCAATTTGGGCATACCTTCGGACATGCTATAGAAAATGCATCTAATTATCAAATTAATCATGGACAAGCCGTGACATTAGGAATGGATATCTCTATGTTTGTTTCACAGCAAAAAGGATTGTTGAGCAAAGTAGATTTTATAGCATATCATGATCTAATTGCTAAAAACTTTCCTTCATTTAATTTAAAAACTTTTGATTTTGAATTATTTTATGATTCTTTGAAAAGAGACAAAAAGAATATTGGAAATTTTTTAGTATGTGTATTAATTAAAAAATCTGGTGAATTAAAAAAGGTTAAAATTGAAATAAATAATAATCTTAGAGATATGTTATCCCTTTATTTTAATAAGTTTTGGGTTGAGAATTAGTCCTTATGAAAGAAAGTGATATCAGAGATCAAAAAAGACTAAATGAATTTTTCAAATTGATGAAAGAAGACTCAGATAATTTAATAAAAAAATCATCTAATTTTATTGATGCTGCATATCAATCTTGGGGATGTAATAATATAGAATATCAGTTTAATAAATGGGGATATGATTACTATAAATGTTTAGATACCAACAATCTATTTGTTCATCCAAGACCTTCTGTTGATATTTTAGAAGATTTTTATACAAATTCTAAATCACAAAGATATTGGGCAGATGAATTTTTCCCACCATATATTGAACAAAGAATAGAGAAGATTTTTAAACCAAGAGCTAAATTTATATCAGAAAAATTTGATTTTAATAAGTTTGATAAAATTGCTGATATCGGTGCAGGTTTTGGTTTATTTCTGAATGAACTTTCTTTAATTGAACCTGATAAAGAATATTATGCTATAGAGCCAAGCGATAAAATGGAAAAAATATGTGCAGACAAAGGGTTTAATACAATTAAGAGCTTTTTTGAAAATATTGATCATGATTTATATGAATTTGATTTTTTAACATCTTTTGAAACATTTGAGCATTTACAAGATCCTAAGCCATTTATTGAAAAAGCATATAATCTATTATCAAAAGATGGGTCTTTTTACTTAACAACCTTAAGTGGTGTTGGATTTGATATTTTAAATCTTTGGAAAGATTCTAACAGTATTTCTCCACCTCAACATTTAAATTTTTTCTCTCCAATGGGCATTAAAAAATTATTTGAATCTGCTGGATTTTCAAAAGTGGAAGTTTTTACTCCAGGTAAACTCGATTGGGATATTTTTAGTAAACAAATTGATCAAAATAATCACAGATTTTTTGATTTTGTTCATAATTTTGGTGAAAAAGAATCAATTTCAGAGTTACAAGAATGGATTTCAAAGCATAATTTTAGTTCTCATATGGCAGTTATAGGTACGAAATGAAAATCTGTATTGCTGGAAAAAATTCAATTGCTATTAATGCAGTAAAGCACATAATAGATTGTAAAATTGTATCTAAAGATAACATATTAATTCTTAATAATCCTGAAGATAAAGGTCTTGATGGTTGGCAACCATCTTTTTTGAAGTTCGCTAAAGATAATAATCTCTCTATAGTAGAAATAGAGGCACTTTATCAAATTGATGATTTAATATTTCTTTCATTAGAATATAGCCAGATTATTAAACCTCATTTATTTCATCTAGAAGCATTATTATTAAATATACACTTCTCTTTGTTGCCATCCTACAAAGGTATGTACACTAGTGCTCATCCCATATTAAATGGAGAAAAATATAGTGGAGTAACTCTACATAAAATTGATGAAGGCATTGATACGGGCGATATTATTAATCAAATAAGATTTGATATTGATATAAGTGATACAGCAAGAGATCTATATTTGAAATATCTAAAATATAGCTTTCAACTTTTTAAGAAAAATATCGATAATGTTATAAATAAAAACTTCAACTCAACTCCACAAAACAGCATTACATCGACTTATTATTCTAAAAAGTCAATAGACTATAACAATTTGACTATTGATTTCAAAAAAACATCGTTCGAAATACATAATCAATTAAGAGCATATATTTTTGAAGAATATCAGTTGCCTATTATTGATAATAAAAAAATAAAAAAATCGGTATTATTGAGCAAAAAAATTGAAAGAAATATACTTCTTGAACAAGAAGAATATTTTATAATTTCAGGAATTGATAACTATAAAATATTGGCTTATAAAGATGAAAATTAGAACAGGAATTATCGGTTATGGTGTTGTTGGAAAAAAAAGAGAAAAATATATCAACGAGAATCAAAATTTAGATTTGTGCGCAATATCTGATATTATTTTTAAAAAAGAATCTTATATAAAGAAAGGAGTGAATTTTTTTAAAAATTATAAGGATATTTTTGAACAAGATCTTGATGCTATTTTTATATGTATGCCAAATTATTTAGTTAAGGATATAACTATCGAAGCAATGAAAATGGGTATCCATGTTTTCTGTGAGAAGCCTCCAGCAAAAAATTTAAAAGAACTATTACAGGTTAAAAAAGAATATCTAAGACATCCAAATTTAAAATTAAAGTATGGATTTAATCATAGATATCATGATTCGGTATCTAGTGCACTAAAAATTATTCAAAGTAAAGAATACGGGAAAGTAGTTAATATTCGAGGCGTTTATGGAAAGAGTAAAATTGTTAATATATCACAGGGATGGAGATCAAAAAGACAATATGCTGGAGGAGGTATTTTATTAGACCAGGGCATACATATGCTTGATATGATTAGTTTATTTGTTGATGATATTACCGATGTTAAAAGCATGATATCAAATTTGTTTTGGAATAAAGATGTAGAAGATAATGCTTTCGCTTTGATGCGTACTAAATCAGGTAAAATAATCTCTATTCATTCTTCCGCAACGCAGTGGCAACATAAATTTCTTATTGAGATAACTTTGGAGCAGGGACTTTTAACTCTTTCAGGCATTCTATCAGGCTCTAAAAGCTATGGGAAGGAAAAACTTTCATTGATGCCAAGAATAGATAATAATAATGGAGCAAAAATAAAAAATGAACATTCTTTATCTCAAAAAGATTTGTCATGGAAAAAAGAAATAGATGAATTTGCTGATTGTATTAAAAATAATAAGAAAATTATTAATGGGAATTTGGAAGATTCTATAAAAGTTATGAAATTAATAGAGAAAATATATTCACAAGATAAAGAATGGTATAATGGCTATGTCAAATAATGATATTAAAAAAAATCTAGATTCTAGTAGTTTTATAAATTTTTCTAAAAGTTATTTAAATCTTAGTCAAGATTTGCTAGCAAATCTAGATTTAAAAATATTAGAAAATATAGTTCATTTAATTGAAGATTGTGCTGATAGTAATAATACTATTTATGTTGCTGGAAATGGCGGGTCTGCTTCAACAGCATCCACATTTGTAAATGATATAGGATTTGATGTATACAAAAGATCATCAAATAAGAGAAAAATAAAAATTGTAAGTTTAAACGATAATATTCCATCTTTAACTGCGATTTCTAATGATATCGATTATGATAGTATTTTTCAAAATCAAATTGAGATTAATTTCCAGTTAAATGATGTATTTATTGTTTTTTCAGGTAGCGGTAATTCCAAAAATCTGATTAATGCAGTAGAATGGATTAAAAAAAATAGGATGGGTAAAACTATAGGATTTTTAGGTTTTGAAGGAGGAAAACTTGGAGCTATATGTGACCATTCAATTATTATTAAATCAAAAAAAGGACTTTATGGTCCTGTTGAAGATTTACATCTTATTTGTAATCACATTATTTCTTTATGGCTACAATCAAAATGAAAAAAAATAAAGTCTTAATTACCACCTCTAAATTTGCTGAATTTGACGAGGCACCACTCAAAATGTTAGAAAATAATGGTTTTGAATATTTGTTAAATCCATTTGAAAGAAAACTAACAAAATCTGAGTTTATAGATTTACAACCTGGTTTTAATTGTGTATTGGCAGGTTTAGAGACCTTAGATGAAGAAGTTTTTAAAAAATCAAACTTAGAAATAATATCAAGGGTAGGGACTGGTATGAACAATGTAGACCAAAAAGCTGCAAAGAATTATAATATAGCAGTTTACAATACTCCATTAGGTCCAATGCAATCTGTTGCTGAGATTACAGTAGGAGCTTTACTTTCTTTATTGAGAAAGATTCCACAAGCAAATAATGATCTACATAACAAAGAGTGGAATAAATTATTTGGAAACTTACTATATAAAAAAGAAGTATTGTTTATTGGATACGGTAACATTGCAAGAAAAGTAAATGATTTAATTAGACCCTATGAAGTAAATGTAAGCATATTTGATCCCTTTGTTGATCCGAATACATTGAAAGATATTACGCATTACAAAAATTTATCTGATATTCTTCCAAAAGTAGATATTATTTCTATTCATACAAGTAGCACCGAAGAAATATTATCTACTAAAGAATTTAATTTAATGAAAGATGGAATATATATTTTAAACTCCTCAAGAGGAGAAGTAATTAATGAACAATCCCTAGAAATTTTTTTAAAAAATGGGAAAGTTTCTGGAGTGTGGTTGGATGTATTTTGGAAAGAGCCATACAAAGGAAATTTAATTAATTATAATAATGCTATCTTAACTCCGCATATTGGTTCATATTCTTATGAAGGTAGGATTATTATGGAAACTGCTGCAGTAGAAAATTTAATAAATCATTTTAGTAAAGTGAATCATAGTGGATAAGAAAATAATTGATATTTCTGGTATAGGACATTCCGGTAAAACAATAGTTAATGAAATTTTAACTTACGATAAAAATATCCATGTACATTCACCATTATTTGAATTTAATCTATTGAGAGTATATGGCGGATTGATTAATCTGAAGTCCAATTTAGTAGATAACTTTTCTCCTAATCGTTCAGATATGGCTATTGCTCAATTTCAGCATCTGATAAATAGAATATCGTCCTCTGCTAAAATTTCTGATTTTAAATCATTATTTAATTCTAATGGATGGAATTATAATGATATGCTGGGTTGTGATTTTGAAAAAATTTCAAATGAATATATAGACTCGTTAATAGATTTAGAAACTAAATCTATTTGGCCATATCCAGAAATTTATAAAAGTCGATTTAGGATATTTTTTAATCGAGTTAGAGGTAGATTATTTAACTATCAACATAAAAATAAACTAATTTTCTCTAATGCTAATAATTTCAAGAAAAAAACAAGAAATTATCTAGAAAAGATTTTATTTAATCATGAAAAGAATATTGTATGCACTAACAATATGTTTGAGCCATATAACGCAGAAAAATACTTCGATTTTTTTAATAACCCTTTTCAAGTTGTAGTATGGAGAGACCCGAGAGATATCTATGTTTCTACAAAGAAAGGGGATGCATTTTCACCCGATTTTGAAACATCACAATCTATTGGTAGTTATCATAAATCATTTACTTTGAGTGACAACATAAATGATTTTATAATGAGAGAGAAAATTTTACTTAATAAGTGTAGTTTCACAGATTCTAGTAGAATTCTGAACTTAAAGTTTGAGGATATTGTTTATAATTTTGAAGAATCCATAGAAAAATTAAGCAAATTTCTTGATATTAATTTTCAAGATATTAGTTATCTAAAAAAAGCTATTAAGATCAAAAAATCTAAAGCAAATATTGGTTTGTGGAAAAAATATAAGAATAAAAGTGAAATGGATTTGATTAAAAGAGAGCTATCTCAATATATGTCATTTTTTAACTATGAGTGATTTTTATAAAAAAATAAGTATAAAATCTTTTACGCGAGATACAGGGTCATTGTATTTTATCGAACAGAGCAATGATGTACCATTTGATATTAAAAGAATATTTTATATTACAGATATAAATGGAGAGAGAGCAAATCATGCGCATTATAAATGTAAACAGTTTTTAGTCGCAATTAACGGAAGTTTTGATGTTGAACTTTTTCATCAATCAGAACATAAAGTTATTACTTTAGATAATCCTAATCTAGGTCTATTGGTTAATCCACTTACTTGGGTCAAAATTTCTAACTTTAAGAACAATCCTATCTGTTTAGTGCTGGCATCTCATTTTTATGAAGAGAGTGATTATATTAATGATTTTCAAAAATTTATAAGTTTAAAATATGAAAAATAAAGTAATAAATTTTTTTGATGTTCATAGAATTAATCAATCTTACAAAGATAGTTTTGAAAATCTTTTTAAAGAATTTCTTAATAGTAAAAAGATAATTTTAGGGCAAAAAACAGAAGAATTTGAAAATCATTTTGCAAAATATTGTGGAGTAAAACATGCTTTAGGAGTTTCTAATGGACTGGATGCTTTAAAATTAATAATGAAAGCATATATTGAAATGAATGTTTTTAACAAAGGAGATGAAATCATTGTACCAGCTAATACATATATAGCATCTATTTTGTCTATTTCTGAAGCAGGATTAAAACCTGTGCTTGTTGACGCAGATATCAAAAATTATAATATTGATTTTGAAAAAATTGAAGAAAAAATTACTTCTAAAACTAAGGGAATAATGATTGTTCATTTATATGGACAGATTGCTGTGTCTAGTCAGTTATTTGATATCGCTAAAAAATATAAGTTAAAAATAATTGAAGATTCTGCTCAGGCACATGGTGCTACATATATGAATAAAAAAACTGGATCAATTGGCGATGCTTCCGGATTTAGCTTTTATCCTACAAAGAATTTAGGTGCTATTGGAGAAGCGGGAGCAGTTACTACTAATGATTCAGAATTATTTAATGTAATAAGAAAACTTAGAAATTATGGTAGTGAAAAAAGATATTACAATCAGCATAAAGGGTTTAATTGTAGAATAGATGAGTTTCAAGCTTCCATTCTAATTGAAAAATTAAAAAATTTAGATAGGGATAATAATATTCGTAGAAAGAATGCAGAACACCTTAATAAAAATATTAATAATCCAAAAATCATTCTACCTAGCGATTCTGGAAAAGAATCACATGTATGGCACTTATACGTTGTTCGTATAGATGATAGGAAGAATTTTATATCATACTTAGATAGTAAGAATATACAAACTCTTATTCACTATCCATTACCTCCTCACAAGCAAAGAGCCTATAAAGAAATGAATAATGATACATTCCCAGTGTCTGAACTAATACACAATACGATTGTAAGCTTACCATCTAATATTCATTTAGAACAAAATGAGCTTGATTATATTGTTGATATATGTAATGAATACTAATATTAAAGATCCTATCATATTTTTTTTCCCATATTATAAGGTAAGTGGGGTACCTGTTTTATTTCTAAGATTCGCTAAAGCTCTTTCAGATATGGGAAGAAATATATTTATTGTTGATTTTGAAGATGGATATATGCACAAAAAGTTAAAAGATAATAAAAATATAAATTTTATAATTTATCAAAAAAAATCTACAGTCTCATTTCCAAGAAATTCAACTATAATTTTTCAATCTATCTTGCCAGAGACATTACCAAAAAATCTATTATTTGATTCATCCCATAAAATTATTTTTTGGACATTATATCAGGCAAATTTTATTCAAACAATTATACCTATTGATAGAATTAAGAATTTTCAATACAGCAAACCATCATTCTTCAAATTTTTTTCCAAAACCTTTTTTAAATCTCATACCAATAGGTTAATAGATATGATTAATAAGATGCATTCAAAAGATGCATTATTTTTTATGAGTCAAGATACATTTGATTTTACGTATAGATTTTTAGACTTAAATTTTTCTAACCCTAAATTAATGCCAGTTTGTATTAATCCTATTAATAAGCATGTTGGAGTTCATAGAGAAGCAATAAAAAATAAGATTAATATTTTATGGGTAGGTAGGCTAGATGATTTTAAAATTCATATATTAAATTATTTTATTAACTCTCTGAATCAATCAAAATATCTAAAATCTCATAAATTACATTTTACTATCATTGGAGATGGAGCACACCTATTTAAAGAGCCAATTAATCAAAATAGGAATCTTACAATAGAACACTTGAAAAAAGTTGATCATGATCAATTGAAAAACTTTATAAAAAATTCTGATATGTTTGCAGGCATGGGAACTTCTGCTCTTGAAGCTGCACGTTACGGTATCCCAACTATATGTTTAGATTTTTATTATAAAAAAATTGAATTTCATTATCCCTTACAATGGATATACAAAAAAAATAAGTTTGACTTAGGTTCTTTAATTCAGCCGGAAGTGTTTAAAAAAAATACTAACAATCAACTAGATAGTAGATTGTTTGAAATCATTGAAGATCGTAAGGCTATTTCAGAAAAAACAATAAACTATTTTTATAAAAATCATTCACTAAATAATTTTATTTCTACCTTTGAAAATGCAGTAAATAATTCTAGTTTTTATTATACAGATTTTGATAAAAAAATATTTCAAGAATCTGTTTTTAGAAAAATATATAAACAATTACAATCTCTGTTCGTGGAGGACACGTGGTAAGACTATCAAAATGTTCTGTGGATAAGAATGAGCTAGATGCAGTAAAGAATGTATTAGATAGTGAATTTTTTGGTACTGGCCCTAAAACAAAAGAATTTGAAGATAACCTAAAAGATTTCTTTGGAAACCCAGATTATGATTTAGTTTGCACTAATACGGGTACATCTGCAATACAGCTGGCAATACAAGCCTGTAAATTTAAAAAAAAATCAGAAATACTAGTTCCAACTCTAACTTATGTTGCAAGCTATCAAGCTATTACTGCAGCTGGACATAAACCTGTTTCATGTGATATTGATGAAGCTAGTGGACTTTTGTCTATTGATGATGCAAAACAAAGGATTTCAACTAATACCAAAGCGATAATGCTAGTTCATTATAATGGATATCCAGGAGATCTCAATAGTTATTATAATTTTGCCAAAGAACATAATTTAAGAGTTATAGAAGACGCCGCTCACGCATTTGGTTCCACTTATGAAGATCAATTAATAGGCACTACTGGAGATATAGCATGCTTTAGTTTTGATGGAATAAAAAATATTACTTCTGGAGAAGGTGGAATGGTTATTTCAAAGGATAAGGATGCTATAAATAATATAAGAGATTTGAGATTGTTGGGAGTGATAGGAGATTCTACTAATAGAGAAAAAAAGAAAAGAAGTTGGGAATTTGATGTAGAACAGCAAGGATGGAGATACCATATGAGCGATATAATGGCTTCTATTGGTATTGAGCAGCTAAAAAAGTTTGATAAAAAATTTAAGAAAAAAAGAAAAAAGCTTCATTCGTACTATAGGTCAGAACTTAAAGACTGTAAAAATATCAAACTATTTGAAACAGATATCAAAAATGTTGTTCCACATATTTTTCCAATTAGAGTAAACAGTAATAAAATTGAAATATTAAAAAAAGAATTAAGGGATAATAATATTCCCATAGGCCTTCACTATAAACCAAATCATCTACTTTCTTATTTTAAATCTGAATATTCTCTACCAAATTCAGAGAAAGTTTATAAAGAGTTACTTACATTACCTTTTCATGTAGATTTAAAAATAAGTGAGATAAAAAATATATGTCAGATTATAAAAAAAGTAATTTAAGCAAAATACCAGTCGCCATTCTATGTGGAGGTAAAGGTACAAGGCTTTACCCAGATACGAAAACAATGCCTAAGCCACTAGTAACTGTCGGAGATCTACCAATAGTAGTGCATATTATGAAATATTACATATCATTCGGAATAGAAAACTTTTACTTAGCATTAGGTTATAAATCAGAAGAGTTTCATAAATACTTTAGTGAAAATAGATCGTTATTTTCAGATAATATCAGTATTAATTTAGTTGATACAGGATTAGAATCTTTGACAGGAGGTAGAGTTCTTAGGCTGCAAAATCATCTAGATAAATACGACGAATTTATGTTAACATATGGGGATGGATTATCAGATGTAGATTTACGTGCATTATATAGTTTCCATCAAGCTAGTAATTGTATTGGTACCGTAACAGCAGTACATCCACCTGCAAGATTTGGTTTATTAGATATAGAGGATAAATTAGTTAAAACTTTTGAAGAAAAACCACAAACTGATCAAGGTTGGATTAACGGAGGATTTTTTATCTTTAAAAAATCATTTTTTGAATATTTAAAGAATGACTCTACTATATTAGAAAGAGAACCTTTAGAAAATTTATCTAAAGACCAACAGTTAGCAGGATTTAAGCACTATAATTTTTGGCAATGTATGGATACTCCAAGAGACAGGCAAACTCTAGAAGAGTATATAGCCAATGAAAACTATTTAGGAAAGGATTAATCTATGTTTTTAGATCATTATAAAGATAAAAAAGTTTTAATCACAGGGCATACAGGCTTTAAGGGGTCTTGGCTTACATTGTGGTTGAATAAATTAGAAGCAAAAATCTCTGGATATTCAATTGATATACCGACAAATCCTTCATTGTTTGATAGTTTGGATATAGAGAAAGATATAGATCATAATATTGGAGATGTATTAGACATTGATTCTTTATCTAAGGTATTTGACAACTTTCAACCTGATATTGTGTTTCATTTAGCAGCACAACCAATTGTTAGCGAATCAATCAAAAATCCAATAGATACCTATAAAACAAATATTATTGGTTCAGCTAATATCTTGGAATGTATTCGTCGATCAAATTCTATCAAGTCAGCAGTAATGATTACGAGCGATAAGTGTTATGAGAATGTTGAATGGGAATATGGTTATCGTGAGGTAGATCTCCTAGGAGGGAAAGATCCCTATAGCGCTTCTAAAGCTGGTGCTGAGATTATTTTCTCATCATACTTTAGAAGTTTCTTAAAGCAAAAAGAAAATCTTGGTATATGTACAGCAAGAGCAGGAAATGTAATAGGAGGAGGAGATTGGGCTATTGATAGAATCGTTCCAGATACGATTAAAAGTTGGTCCTCTGGTTTGCCAGCAGTATTAAGGAATCCAAGCTCTACAAGGCCTTGGCAGCATGTTTTAGAGCCCTTAAGTGGCTATTTATTATTAGCATATAAATTATATAATAATCAAATACGAAAAAATGGATCATCATTCAATTTTGGTCCATCTTCAGATGTAATTAAATCTGTTGAAGATTTAATTGATGAGATGTCAAAGTTTTGGAAAGATTCATCGAAAGATCTGCCTAAAAAGTCAAAAAACTATAACGAATCTTCTTTATTAAAATTAAACTGTGACAAGGCACTTAAAGATTTATCTTGGCAACCTACATTAACTTTTGATGAAACTGCTAAATTTACTATTGATTGGTATTTAGCTAATAGAAATGAAAATGATATTAAAGATTTTACAAAAAAACAAATTGATATATATCAAAAAAAACTGTTTGATAGAAACAAGTTATTGCTATAACAATGATTTGTTCTAATATGAATAAATGAAAATATTAACTCAAAATCTAAAGACAGGAAAAACTGATATATTAGATGTCCCTTCTCCAGCGATTAGTTCAGAAAAAATAAGAGTATTAAATGAATATTCACTGATTAGTACTGGAACTGAATCTTCAATAGTAAATTTTGGTAAAGCTAGTTGGATTAATAAAGCTAAACAGCAACCAGATAGAGTTAAAGATGTTATTAATAAAATAAAATCTAGCGGTATATCTGAAACTTATAGAGCAATTAAAAATAAATTAGACTATCCGATGGTAATGGGTTATTCAGCAGTTGGAATTGTTTCGCATACAAACAAGAATTATAATTTACTCAGAGGAACAAGAGTTTTTACAAATTCATTTCATCAAGAAGAAGCTCTGGTTGACTATAATATGTGTGTTAAAATTCCCGAAAACCTTGATAGCAAATCTGCAAGTTTTGGAGCTATAGGTGGTATTGCAATGCAGAGCATCAAATGTATTCCAGAAGGATCAAAAACTATTACATTAATTGGACTAGGTTTGCTTGGCCAAGTAACATTAAGGATACTAAATGCATTAGGATATCAATGTATAGTTTATGACTTAGATTTGAAAAAAGTTGAACTTGCAGAAAAGTATGGTGCAATAGGAATCAGAAAAAAAAATATTACAGAAGTGGTCTTAAATCATACTAAAGGTGAAGGATCAGATTGTACAATAATAGCTGCTGCTTCTCTATCAAGCAATATCGTGAATGAAGCGACATCTTATACTAAAAGAAAAGGTAAAATCATTTCATCTGGTTTAATAGGATTAAATTTAATTAGAGATAAATTCTTTAAAAAACAAATTGAGTTTGTTGTTTCAAATTCCAGTGGAGATAAAAACCATAGAGGAAAAGGTAGTTCTCATGAAAATATAAGTTATTTTTTTGAACTACTTTCTTCAAAAAAAATGGAAATACTTGATTTAATATCTGAAGAAATTTTCCTTAATAATTCAAATAATATTTATTCTTTCCCAAATGACTCTATATTTTTTTCTAAGTTAATTAATTATGAAACCAAAAGAATTAATCCTATTCATACATTCTCAGATTTAGATAATACAAAACACATAGACAAACTTAGAGTTGGATTAGTCGGAACAGGAAATTTTGCCATGTCTACTCTTATACCTACTATAAGTAATAGTGAAGAAGGTTATTTATCTGCATTATTAGGTAGAGAAGGTTTATCATTATATGTAGCCCAAAAAAGATTTGATATCAATACAATCACTACCAGTGAGTTAGATTTTTATAAAAATGTTGATATAGTTTGTATTGCAACACCACATGAAACACATTTTAATTTCTTAAAAAAAGCTATAGCATTATCATTGCCAGTTTGGGTAGAGAAACCATTAGTAATATCAAATGAAGAATTAGTAGATATACAAAAAAAAATGTTATCTAATAAGACAGTTTATGCTATTGGATATAACAGATCTTCAGCTCCTTGGACAAATTTTATGAAAAAAAGAATTAATTCTAGAAAAACAAACATTGCGATAACAATTAATGCAGGGGAACTACCCCAAGATCATTGGCTTTTAAATCAAGATGTTTGTGGTGGAAGAATTATTGGTGAATTTTGTCACTTTGTAGATCTTTCTCTCACTCTATTAAGTCATACTAAATTAATTAATGTGGAATGTATAAATCGAGACAAATATTACCAAGATACTGGTAATTATATTTTTAATTTTGACGATGGATCGGAAGTTAATATCAATTACAGACATGATCTGCCTGCAAGCGTCCCTAAAGAAAAAATTATAGTAAAAGTGTCTAGCTCAACATATACTAACAATAACTGGAAAAAATTCTCTAATGGAAAAATTATTAACCTTAGTTTTGTAAAAAAAGGAAAAGGACATAATGAGGCAATCGCTTCTTTTTTGCATAATGTAAAAAATAACAACTTTTCAACAAAAAATGAAATTTATGATATGTGCTTTTCAACATATACTGCCATTAAGTTACAAAAAATGTCAAAGGGTGATATTTTAAATATTCCAGATTGTTATAGAGATGAAATTTTATCTAAAGTCTGAAAGTTGCATGATTAAATGATTAATAGACTCATATACTGGAAGAGAATTTTTTCTACATACCTTATTCAGGGGAAAAGCAATCTCTCTTTTTGGCATGGAACACCTAAAGTCAACGATAATGCTGATTATAATAACCTAGGAGAATATTATATGGAATTCTATTCCAAAGGAGATTATAAGGGAGATTACGATGTTAATGGAATCCCTAAATTAAATTATCATGGTGACATAGGCTTACAATATAATCCTATCGCTATATCTCAATGGGCCTTAGGAAATTATAACTTGTGGATTAAAAATAATAATAAAGATAATTACTTGAAATTTATTAAAGGTGCAAATTGGCTTGTTGATAACCTGAATAAAAATTCAGATAATATTTATGTTTGGCAGCACAAATTTGATTGGGTATATAAAGAAAATTTAATCAACCCTTGGCATTCTGGATTAGCTCAAGGACAAGGACTGTCTGTTCTTTGTAGGGCATACAAAGAAACTAAAGACAATAAGTATTATCATAGTTTAGATAAGGTATTTCAATCATTTTTAACTGATGTTGAAGATGGAGGGGTTACTTTTACTGATAAAAGTGGAAATATTTGGATTGAAGAGTATATTATGAAAAAAGAACCTACTCATATCTTAAACGGTTTCATATGGGCTCTTTGGGGTATATATGATTACTGGCTATTAACTTCAAATAAAGATATAAAAATCTTATTTGATAAGTATAGCAAAACAATAAAAGATAATATTGATAGATATGATATTGACTATTGGTCTTTATATGAATTATCTAATCTTAAGATTAACATGAGAGCGAGTATCTTTTATCATAAATTACACATTGTTCAACTTGCTATTTTATCTATCATGACTAAAGATCAAATTTTTGAGCATAAATCTAACCATTGGTCAGAATATTCAAACAATAAAATAAACGTTATTCGAGCAACGATTATGAAAATATTTTTTAAAATTTGCTATTATTAAAAACTTATGAAAATCTTATTCTTAACTGACAATTTTTATCCTGAAAAAAATGCTCCAGCTAAAAGAACATTAGAGCATTCTAAGGAATGGATTGAGATGGGTCATACAGTAACAGTGATAACTGGAGTACCTAATTTCCCAAAAGGAAAAATATTTAAAGGTTATAAAAATAAAATATATCAAAATGAAATTATAGATAAAATTTCTATAAAAAGAGTGTGGACTTATGTTGCACCAAATAAAGGGTTTTTATTTAGGATTATTGATTATCTAAGTTTTATGATTTCATCTTTTTTCTGTGGGCTATTTACAAAAAAACATGATGTCATTATTGCAACTAGCCCTCAATTTTTTACTCTAGTATCAGGATATCTAATTTCACTCTTCAGAAGAACTCCTCTAGTTATAGAGATCAGAGATTTATGGCCTGAATCAATTATTGCACTTGGATCTGTCAAAAAGAATAATTTTTTTATAAAATTTTTATATAAAATTGCTCACCATATTTATAGAAAATCTTCTTTAATAATCGTAGTAACAAACTCATTTAAAGATCACTTGTCTGATATAAAGATTGATAAAAATAAAATTATCGTTGTTAAAAATGGATTTAATTTTGATAGAACATTATCTCCAAATAGATCTATAAAAGAAATAGAGAAGAGGTATGATATTAGAGCTGATCAATTTATTGTAAGCTATATAGGTACAATTGGGATGTCTCATGGCGTTGATATTGTTATTAGAGCTGCAGAAAAAATAAATGATATTATGTTTCTAGTTGTAGGGGAGGGAGCAGAAAAAGAAAATTTAATCAATATTAGCAAGGCTAAAAGTTTGAAAAATATTAAATTTATTGATAGTATAGATTGGCAAGAGATAGTAAATATTAATCAGCTCATATCAGCAAACTTAATTCACTTAAAAGATCTAGATATATTCAAAACTGTTATTCCTTCAAAAATCTTTGAGTCTATGGCATTAAAAAAACCTATTTTAGCTGGATTAAATGGAGAAAGTTTAGAAATTATTAAACAGTCTAAATCGGGTCTTAAAGTAATCCCAGAAGATGAAAATTCATTAATAGATAAAATAAAATATATGCAAAGCAATCAAGCATTATTAATCAGTTTAGCCACAAATGGCAACAATTATGTTGAACAAAATCATAATAGAAAAAAATTAGCTTATAAAATGATAAAATCTATTGAATCAATTGTCAATTGAATTTCTAATAACAGCGTAATAATAAATTGAAAAGCACAAACTTAGTATAAATGTATAAATCATATTAACTGATGTAATAGGTGCAGATTTTCGATGGGGTAAGTTAGGAGAATCAATTATAATAAGAGGCTTTTCATCTTCTACTTCTTTTAGTTTCATAGATTCTAATTGTTCTTTCAACAGTATAAATACTTCCTCTACAACTTTATTATCTCTTTTTAGAATATTTAACTCTAGTGTGAGTTGAGGAGATGTCTTTATTGATCTATTTAGTTCTTTAAATTCTTTAATTTTTCTTTCTGATTCCATTAATTCTAGATCTAATTCTGATATTCTGGATTCAACAAATTGTCTCTTATGTTTAGTTTGTAAGCGTTTTATATCGGTAAATCTAGTATTGACTAAATCAATTAAACTTTCATTAGTTACTTGGGCTAGAAGAGGATCTTTCATAGCTGTTGAAAGAGTTATTATTCCAGATCTTCTGTCTAAAGAAATACTAACCTTTTTGTTAAGAGCTATCAATAAATCTCCTTCATCCATTTCTCTTTCTTTATTTGAAAATATACTTGATAGCGATTTTTTTAGTAAATGTTCTTTTAAGCTTTTACTATCTCCATTTGTAAGTGAGAAACTTTGATTAGCCAATGACTTTAAAACCGTTTTACTCTTAGTAAGGTTAACAAAAAGCTCTGGTGAACTAAAATTGGCTTGTTGACCACCGCTACCAGGTAGACTAACACCATATTCTAATGCTAGCGACTTGAGTTCTGAAACAGAAGAAGATTCACCGTAAACAAATAGTTTAGAATCAGATATATAAGTTTTTTCTGCAATAAAATAAGAATAGACAAATACTATGAAGACACTAACAGATACGAATGTAAATATTGAATAAAAATTAGACTTTATGACTTCAATTAACTTTTCTATTATGTTCATTCTGATTTGATTGCTATTTATAGTTCACTTATATTCTTGTTAAGAATTAGAATATAATGTTAAATATTGTTTCAGAAAAATTAAATATAATTAAAAAAGAAGAGGGTAATATTTTCCCAATTCTTAAATCTACATCAAAATATTTTGATAAATTTGGAGAAGTATATATTTCTTCAATTAATGCTAATGTAACAAGAGCCTGGAAGAGACATAAACTTACTAGTCAATATTTTATTGTACCAATAGGAGAAGTAAAATTTGTATTTTTGATTGATCAAGTTGCAAACAATAAATTTAAAGAAATAATTATTGGAGAAAAAAATTATGCATTTATTAATGTTCCAAAGAATGTATGGTATGGTTTCTCTAATCTTTCAGATCAGCCATCATATATCATAAATGTTATTAATAGACCTTACAGCCAACATGAGGCAGAATCTATAGATATTAAAAATTTTCCTCATGATGGATATAGTTGGTAGTCTCTATGCATGACACCCCCTTTGTTTCTGTAATTATTAATTGCTATAATAGTGATAAGTTTCTTAGGCAAGCAATAGATTCTGTCTATAATCAAACTTATAAAAATTGGGAGATTATTTTTTGGGACAATCAATCCATAGATGATAGTGCAAAAATTGCTCAATCATATGATGAAAAAATCAAATATTTTTATGCTAAAAATCATACACCTTTAGGCGCTGCTCGCAATGAGGGAGTTAAGGTGTCGAATGGCGAGTTAATTGCTTTTTTAGATTGTGACGATTTATGGCTTCCTGATAAACTGGATTTACAGATTAAAAAAATAAACTCTGGTGATTATAGCATGTGCTATGGAGGGTGTATTGAAATGGATGAAAATGGACACTCTATTCGTTCATTAACACCAAAATATAACGATGGAAGCATGTTTGAAAATCTACTATTTCAATGGGATATTAGTATGCCAGCAATATTGGTGAAAAAGAGTAGTTTAGAAAAATTTGATCTCAATTTTGACAAAAATATTTTTGCATCTGAAGAATATTGTTTATTTATGCAACTAGCTTCAAAAACTAAATTTTGTTCAGTAAAAAAGCCTATTGTTAAGTGGAGAATTAGAAATAATTCATTAACCTCACAACAAATTTCAAAAGTTGCACATGAAAGAAGATACACTTTAGATAAGATAGTTCAAGAAAATCCTGGAATTGAAAAAAAATATCAAGAAGGTTTTGATGAAGCATATGCTCGAAGTTTTTTTTATGATGCCAATTATTTTATGTCAATTGGAAATAAAAAGAAAGCTAGGTCATCTTTAAAAAAAGTCAAGCATATTGATTATAAGTATTGCTTATTATACTGGAGTCTATTTTTACCTTCTTTTGTATGGAAATTTATAACAAACGAAAAAATTAAAAGAAAATATTTAGCCTATTTATTTAATATTTCAAAATTCGATGACTAAAATAAGAGATTTCACATTAACTATTCTTGGAATTTTCTTTTATAGATTTTTTCATAAGTCTTTCATCTATAATTCCACTGAAGATATTTCTTTATATCAATTTAAGAAACTTAAAAAATTGCTAGTTGAATCCTCTTTAAATGTTCCATACTATAAAGAACTTTTTAAAGAAATAAATTTTAATCCTTCAAAAGATTTTAAAACTCTAGCTGATTTAAAAAAAATTCCAGTTCTTGAACAGGAGATAGTTAAAAAAAGTCCAAGTAAATTTGTTAATTCGAATATTAAAAATTATGTTTTAATGAAAACTTCAGGAACTTCAGGAATTCCTTTTTCTGCAAGAATAGACGTCAAGCACTGGATTGTTGAGCAGGCTGTTGTGTGGAGACAATGGAAGTCTTTTGGATATCGCTTTAGGGATAAAATTGGTATTATTAGATCTTATGCACCTAAAGATGGTGACAGTTTAATTAAAATTGATAGACTGAGAAACTTCATTTACTATAGTCCTTACCATCTAAGCGATAAAAATTGTGCTCTTTTTTATAAAGATATGATCAGTAGAAAAGTTAAATTTTTAAGAGGATATCCGTCATCTATAAAAATCTTCGCTTCATACTGCATAAAAAATAAACTTAAAATAAATTCTTTAAAAGGAGTGTTGCTGGCATCTGAAACACTCTCATCAAGCGATAAGGTATATATACAAAGTTGTTTTGATGTTCCTGTTGTTAATCATTATGGATTAGCTGAATGCATTGTAATGATTGGAAATATTCATTCCGACAATATTCTTTACAATTATGATGATTATGGATATCTAGAACTAATTAGTAATAAGAATAATACATATAGTATGATTGGTACTAATCTAAATAATTTTGCAATGCCATTAATAAGATATAATACAAATGATATTGCAATACGCTCTGAAAGAGACGGAGAATCAAATATAAATTTCCAACAAATTATTTCTATTTCTGGAAGAAAAAATGAATTTATCAGATCAGAAAAAGAAAAAATACCAGTAACAAATCTATATACAATTTTATCAAAATATGAGAATATCTCTAAGTTTCAAATAATTCAGAATCAGAAGTCATCATTGGAAATAGTTATATTGTGCAATAATGAGCATAAAGATATTATTAGCAGTAATCTATTAAAAGATTTAAAAATCTTAACTGATCAAAAGATAAGTATTAATCTAAAATTTTCATCTAAATTTAAGAGGTTTGGAGAAGGAAAGATTCCTCCATTTATACCATATGAAAAAACATAAATTAGCCATATTTGATTTTGATGGAACGATTTCATCTCAAGATTCAACTAAATTTTTTCTAAAGCTATCTTGTGGAAGTGCAACTTTTTTTTACGGTTACTATATTCGATTTATTCATTTATCTATTTTCTCAAAAATAGGATTGTATAATCACAAAAAATTAAAGGAAAAACGAATTAATTTTTTTCTTAATGGTATGTCTTTAAAAGTATTTCAACGACATATAGATAAATTTCATAGTATATTTTTTAATAAATACTTGAAGATAGCGGCATTAAAAAGATTAGAATGGCATAAAAAAAATAATCATAAAATTATCATTTTATCTGCTACAATATCTGATCTCTTAAAAGAATGGTCACTTTCAAATAATTATCTTTTGATTGCCAATACTTTATCTGTAAAGGATAGTAAAATAACCGGTAGATTTGATAGGCCTGACTGCTCATATGAAGAAAAGGTTATTAGATTGAAAGAGCATATAATTTTAGAAGATTTTGATTATATTTATGGCTACGGAGACACTCCATCTGATAGAGCCTTTTTAAATCTTGCAGATGAAGCTTTCTTTGAATATTTTAGCAAATGACAGTCAAAGTTAACAAGTCAGTTCTGGAATCAAAACCATACAAATTATCTACTCAAAAAGCTTGGCTTGAGAGTGATAAATCTAAGGTATTAAAATTAGATTGGAATGAATCTACCATTGCTCCATCTCCCAAAGTAATAAATGCGCTTAATGAGCTAATTAAATCTGAATCGATTAATTGGTATCCAAATACTAATAATATGGAACTAGTAAATTTAGTTGCTAATTATTGCGAAGTTAAAGATAAAAATGTTCAATACTTCAATGGTTCAGATGCAGTACATGAAGTTATATTCAAGACATTCTCAAGCGATGGAGATATTTTGACAATTATTGGACCCACATATGATCATCCTAGGTCAGTAGCCGAATGTTTTGGCTTATCACTCGATTATTTTGATTTATCACTTACATTTGATTTTGATATCATAAAATTTAAAGAACATTTATTAATGAAAATGCCAAGTATAGTATATATATGTAGCCCTAATAATCCGACAGGAAATATTTACTCAAATGAAACGATAGAAAGCTTATTAAAAGATTTTCCAAGAACTCTTTTCATTGTAGATGAGGCATATAAAGAGTTTAGCAATGTTACATGTGAAAAGTTGGTTCTTAAGTATAATAATATTATTGTTACAAGAACATTTTCTAAGGCTTTTGGTTTAGCTGCAGTTAGATTAGGTTACTGCTTGTCTTCAGAAGACAATATTAACCTTATGAATAAGTTTAGAAATCCAAAAAGTATTAATTTGTTTGCTCAAGTTGCAGGGATTGCTTCTTTAAAAGATATGAACTATACAAATAATTATATCAATGAAGTTATTGAAGCAAAGTCATTATTTATACATGAAATTACTAGATATTTATCAGATTATATTAAACCAATTAATGGCTATGGCAATTTTGTTTTGTTTAACAATTTATCACAAAAATCTTCTGAAGATATAGTTGATTATTTTGAAGAAAATAAAATTTATATAAGAAATTATGGCCATATCAGAAATCTTGAAAATCATTTGAGAGTGACTATAGGAAATGTGAGTCAAACAAAAAAATTAATTTCTTATTTCAAAGATTACTTTATATAATGTTTTCAATTATTTTAGAAATCCTATATCCTGAGTGACCATCCCAATATTTTATTGCACTTTTCTTTTTTGGGCTTTCAATAATATTAGCTATCTCACTACTAATATTATCAATTGTATTACCAATTAAAGTATTTGTTCCTTCAGTTATAGTAATTGGTCTTTCAGTATTTTCTCTTACAGTTAAGCATTGGACTCCAAAATAGGTTGATTCTTCTTGTATTCCTCCAGAGTCAGTAACAACTAGCCTTGCATTTTTTTGAATGTTCATAAAATCAAAATAACCAAGAGGACCAGAAAGAACTATATTAGGTAGATCTTCAATTTTTTTTAATAAATTTAAATCTTTTATTCGATTCATTGTCCTGGGATGTATTGGAAAAAAACATCTGTGCTCTTTAGAGATAATTATTATTTGTTCTATAATTTTTAATAATTTTTCTTCATTGTCTACATTAGAAGGTCTGTGCATTGTAAATAAGATGTATTCTTGAACACTAAGACCATATTTATCTAATAGATTAGATTCATTAAACTTAGATTCAAATTTTACTAAGGAGTCAATCATTGTATTACCCATCATAAAAATTGATTCTTTGGACCTTCCTTCTTTAATTAAATTTAATGAGGCGTCTTCACAAGTAGTAAAACAATAGTCTGCCACAGAATCAACCATCATTCTATTTATTTCTTCTGGCATATCCTTATCATAACTTCTTAATCCAGATTCAATATGTATGACATCAATCATCATTTTTTTTGCAGCAATTGTGCAAGCTAAAGTCGAATTAACATCCCCAAAAACAATAACTGCATCAGGTTTATCTTTTAACAAAACTTTTTCATATTCAGTAATGATTTTAGCTGTTTGAGTGCCATGACTTCCTGACCCGACTCTTAAATTTATATCAGGTGCTTTAAATTCTAATTCATTAATGAAGGTATCCATCATCAATTTATCATAGTGCTGTCCTGTGTTTACTACGGTAATATCATATTTATTTAATGATTCTAGAGCATTATAGACAGGACTAGCCTTTATAATATTAGGACGAGCACCAACAATTAAATGAATTTTTTTCATATTTCTTCTAATTTAAGAAGCAGAATACTCTGCCGCTCCAATTATAGCGTCTACAACACCAAGAAGCCAAATCTGATGGGTCATTTCAACTATATTATATGCTCTTGAATCTAGCCAGAAGTTTAGATTGCCAAGCTGTTTTAGTTTGTTATTTGAATCAAAACCTGTAAAAGTGGCTACCTTAATATTCATTTCGTTACATTTTTTTGCTGCCTTAACAACATTTTCAGAATTTCCACTAGAGCTGATCAGAATAACTAAGTCTTTTTCATCGCAGTAATACTCAACAGCTTTCTCCATCCATCTGTCAAATCCATAATCATTAGATAAACAGGTAATTAAATCATACTCATTATAAGTAGTAGACTTAATTGAGGCATTTTTTACTAAATCGACTGCTACGTGCGAGGCAATAGCTGCGCTACCACCATTACCAAATAATACCACTTTACCATTTATACCATTTATATCTTCCATTAAGTTTTTAAGTTTTAATAGGTCATTAAAAATCTCTTTACTATAAATTGCTTTGTTATATAATTCGAAGTAGTTAGTTAACCATTTATTTTCATTCATGATATGCTCCATCTCTTTATTTAAAATTTAAATTTTTTATGTTGAGAAACTAATGTTTTATTTCATTATTTCTTAATAAGACTACATAAAAGGTCATAAAAATAATTTTAATATCCATAAAAAGATCTCTATTATGAAGATAGTGCTCATCAAGAGAAACTTTTTTTTCATAACTATTTAAATCTCTTCCATTTACTTGAGCCCATCCAGTAATTCCAGGAGTTAATTTATCAATACCTTTTTCTTCCCTTAGATTTTTTATTATTTCTTCATTATTAAACATGCATGGTCTCGGTCCAATAAAGTTCATTTCTCCTTGAATAATATTTAATAACTGTGGTAATTCATCAAAGCTAAACTTTCTTAGTAATTTTCCAATTTTTAATATATATCTTTCTGCATTACCAAATTCTTCTGTTGGCATTTCAGGAGTACCTTGTTTCATTGTTCTAAACTTATAAAGATAGAATGGTTTATGATTTTTCCCATAATTTTTCTGTATATATATAATAGGGAAGCCATCGCTGATAATAATTAATAATGATATAATTAAGAAAACAGGTTGAAGAGCAAGTAGTAATATTAGTGCTATTATTTTTTGAATCATCAATAAATATAGTAAAATATATTTTTTGAAATAATATTAATATCTATACTCATCTTTTTTGAATGGACCATCAACTGAAACACCAATATATTTTGCCTGATCTTCTGTTAGAATAGTTAAGTCAGCATCAAGATGCTCTAGGTGTAATCTTGCAACTTCTTCATCGAGTTTTTTAGGTAAATTATATAAACCAACTTCAGGTTTTTGTTTAGCTAAGAATAACTGTGCTAATACTTGATTTGAAAATGATGTTGACATAACAAAGCTTGCATGGCCTGTGGCACAACCTAAATTAACCAAGCGTCCTTCTGCCAAAAGAAATATTTCTTTTCCATCAGAGAAAGTATATCGATCATATTGAGGTTTAATTTGTTCTTTTTTTGCATCTGAATTATTAAGTGCATCTACTTGAATTTCGTTATCAAAGTGTCCAATATTGCAAATAATAGCTTGATCCCTCATCTTTCTCATGTGCTCTAATGTGATGATATCTTTATTTCCTGTAGTAGTCACAAAGATATGCCCCTTATCTAGAACGCTTTCAAGTGTACGCACTTCAAAACCTTCCATTGAGGCTTGCAAGGCACATATAGGGTCTATTTCGGTAACAATAACCTTACATCCATAAGACTTCATAGATTGCGCACAACCTTTTCCGACATCGCCATATCCACAGACTACTACATTTTTACCAGCTAACATGACTTCTGTCGCACGTTTAATGCCATCAGCCAAGGATTCACGACAACCATAGAGATTGTCAAATTTAGATTTAGTAGCAGAATCATTAACGTTAAAAGCAGAAAATAATAATCGATTATCTTCTTCCATCTGTACTAATCGAGCAACACCTGTAGTAGTTTCTTCAGATACTCCAATAATATCTGGAACAATATTATGCCAATGACTATCGTTTAGTTTGTGTACTTTTCTAATAAGATTTTCAATAACCAATTCTTCTGAATTAGTTGTTGTTATATCAGGATAATTACCATGTTCATTAAAATAATTTTCTAATTCGTATCCTTTATGAATAAGAAGGGTAGCATCTCCGCCGTCATCTACAATTAGATTTGGCCCTAAATTGCCATCAAAAGTTAAAGCTTGTAGTGTGCAATCCCAATATTCTTCTAGCGTTTCGCCTTTCCAAGCATAAACAGGAGTACCACTTTCTGCAATTGCAGCAGCAGCTTCATCTTGTGTTGAAAATATATTACAGCTTGCCCACCTAACATCTGCACCTAAATCTTTTAATGTTTCAATGAGAATAGCAGTTTCTGTTGTCAT
>Ga0066836_10000091_pt1 | contig 33934 bp, 22 predicted proteins | sample ETNtaG_18_FD_71568 | JGI IMG/M metagenome (GOLD analysis project Ga0066836, IMG submission 71568) | Marine microbial and viral communities from oxygen minimum zone, Eastern Pacific Ocean - ETNP201302SV91 | ecosystem: Environmental > Aquatic > Marine > Oceanic | place: Pacific Ocean: Eastern... | reverse complement strand
GGCAATGCGCGGGTTCTCGTCTCATTTACCGCTCCTGAAAATGCGCAAGCCAATGACCCGGGGCCGATTGTAACACCACATGCCATCTCTACTGAATCGGGCATGTCGGGGACAGAAGAGGTGTTCTCTGGAATCAGGGTTCGCCAATTACACGATGTTACATTGTCAATGGTTACGCCTGAATTGGACATCATTCCAGGACAACCAAACGAGGTCCCATTTGAAGTTGAGAACCTCGGCAATGGTGCTGAAAATATCCTCTTCGATTTACAGGCCCCATCAGGGTGGACATGGTGGGTTGAATTCAACAGCGCCATCATTACTGGGCCGCTGAGTCTATCGACAATCTATGACGGAAACAGTGCGGCATTGGGTTCACTTTGGGTTGAGGTACCAGGCAATGAAGACCCTGGCCAAGTTTTCGACTTGACATTCACCGCAGCTTCGAACGTTGGAGAGGATGCAACACCTGAGGATTCGACATCCACATGGCAATATCGAACCCAAATGACTGCCATACCTGAAATTAGCGAGTTTGAGGCTGAAGAGGTGTCACTTTGGTTAGGACAGAGTGAATCATGGATACTGTCCCTACAAAACTCAGGCAATACATATGACAGTAGTATGAGACTTCGAGTGACATCTGACAAGAATGTCCCCGGCATGGTAGTCCAAGTTGTCACATCGCGTGGGACGGGGCAACTGAACGGCTGGATCGATGTGCCCATGGGGCCCGGCGGTATTGAAGAGGTCATGGTTGTCTTCGAGTCGCTGGAGAATTTCCCACTTGGAGAAGCCATCCGTCTATCTGTTGAGGTCGAAGGGGGGCAGATTACCAATCAAGATTCGATTCAATCTCTTTCTACTGACGTTCTCGTCACCGTCGATCAAAAGCGCAGTGTGGTTGCAGTGTGGAACCTAGATTCTACAGTATTGCATAACCCTGGAGAGATGAGTACATTCCAAATCAATGTTACAACAGACTCTACAATGGCGGTGACTGTGACTTTGAACAGCACAGTGCCCGAGTCTGTATTTTTGGATTGTCGTCCTCGGACACAAGAGGGGAATGTTGTCGTATTTATGCCCGAGTCAAGCCCCGGTCCGGCTCAAACTTCAACCATCGATTGTGACATCTCTCTCGAGGCGGATGAGCGAGCGAGAACCGTTCTTTTCGAGGTGACAGATGATCAGGGTGAATTGGTATGGGAGAGCGGCCCAGTGCACCTGAAAACGGAGCAAATCGAAGAGTCTGGTGGCTTTGCTGGTTTGGGTAGCGCCACAATGCTCGTCGGTGGAATCATCGGTGGGATTGCATTCATTTCCTTCTTCATTTACATGACTGCCCTCATTCTGCGTCGCAGGCGAAAGTTGGATGAAATTGAGGACCTAGATGAGGATGAAATAACCACATATGGTGCTGCTGTCGAAACGACTCCTGTATCTGTCGTTCAACAACCATCACCTGTCGTCCAAGTGGCTGCACAGGCCCCTCCGGGTCCGATGCCAGGGGCGCCCGGGCCCATGCCTGTTGCAGCACCTGTCCAGCAGGTTGTAGCTCCAGTGGCCGAGCCCTCACCTGCAGACTATACAGATGAGCAATTGCGAGCCTCGGGCTGGAATGATCAACAGATTCTCGAATTGCGAGGAGTTTCCACCGCAACCGTCACGAATGCATTCGAATCTCTAGGTGCAAGTCAACAGCAAGATGTGACACAAAGTGGAACCACATTACCTGCGTTCAACTGTATCGTAACCGGACAAGTTCTGACTGCCACGGATGCATGGTGGCAATGCTCGGGCTGCGGTGGATTTTCGGCTGCATCGGCTATTGCACAATACACACATTGTCCAAATTGCAACTTGGAAAGATGATTATTCCCAGTCCAATCCCAATTTTTCATCCGGTGGCGGCAATTCACCACTTGGATCGTGACCGGGACCACTTTCCCAGTCCCCCTCGAATGGGTTCTTTGACAAACCAATGAGACCCAATTGATTGAAGCGGGTCAATGCAGCCTCGGTTCGCTCAGCGACCGGAGCGATTCTCTCATGGTATGTTGAATCCATAAATTCACAGATTTCTTCGAAGCTTCGGTGGCCGTCACAAAGTTCCCAGAGAAGGCTGTTCATGTCATCGAGTGGGCGCCGCAATTCGTTGGGCGCCCGAAACAAACGGGCCAGCAAACCTTCCAACCTGCGGAAACGCTTGGGGTGACGGATGACGACGAAACGACCAGTGACACCTTCCAACTCGGGATGCGGTCCAACGGGTCCCCTTAGACCCCACCAAACAGGTAGGCGAACAGGGTAGGCTCCACTTAGTTCACTCATTCAAAACCCTCAGATGTCCATGGTAAGTGTCCAACCCAGTAAGGAAAGCATGCAAGCAATCCCTGTAAAGGCGCAAAATCGCATCAAATCATCGCGTTCGGTGAAATTTCGCAGATACCATGTCGCCACCCCTAGAATTGAGCAGGCCGACATCAGTAACCACCACCCGTCCGGCATGGCACGGGCTACAACATCCCCCTCATTGGGATGTCGCCTAAAATCGGGATTTTCACCTACTATCGGTGCTGTTCTTTATCGTTGGAACGATGCCACGACATCATGTGATAGGCAAAGTAGACGAGATGTTGGTCCGATTTTCTCGTTTTTTCGGGACTGGGATACACTCGGCATTAAGCCAACATACAGCGCTGCTATTCTCTTTTGCAATCATCCATGCAATCGCATTCTATCTGACATCTATTTTTGCTTGGATTGTGCTGTGGCTTGGTTTTCTCGGAGTTCTGGGGGTCGGCCGTGCCTGGGTTGCAAATGAGAAATTGAGGACACGGATTGCACGTAAATTGTCGGATGCTGACCCAGATGAGTTGCCCGACCTCAGAGTGAGTGCTTTGCTCTCGTCGCTTCAATTGTTTATCATCATCCCGTTGCTCATGAAATCGAGTCATGAAATGTTTGGACTCTACCTCGTACCAGAGGATGCGACAATCTTTGATTGGATGTTATTGGGCGTGGATTTGTTGTTTAGATCTATTTTAGATTGGTCGGAAATTTATGGAGTGAAAATGAGTGCTATCGAGTTGGATTCCATCGGCGGGAGGCATCTGGTCATGACCTTCTTGCTCACGATTGATTTTATTCTGATTCAAGGCATTGTGCGTATATTTTCGATTCGCAGAACGATATCCGAGGGGGTTGCAGCCGCAGTACGAGACCCTGAAATGGCCTACAGACTCGGTAGTCGGGCGGTACCCAGCTTGCTAGAAATGTTAGATGACCCATCGGTTACGGGCCAAGATTGTCAGCACGTTATTGAGGCGTTGGCTGTGCTGCGTGAACAGCGAGCATGCGACTCGATTATTGAGAGGTTTGATGATGATGAAACACACACCACCGCTGTTGCAGCAATGGTTGCAATCGGCCATCTTCCACCTCTTTTAGAAGCGCTATTTTCCCCAAATCAGCATACGAGGATAGGTGCGCTGGCTGCCGTCAAACGTATGGCCAACCCCGACTCCATCCCCGCACTACAATCTGCTATGGAAGGCGCTGAAGCCGATGAACGCGAGAAAATTGTGCGCGCATTCGGATCTATCGGCTTGGAGGCCCATTCCCATCTGCTTACAGCGCTTTCAGATTCTGAAAAGGGTGTTCAATTGGCGGCGCTGCAGGGTCTGACCCTCGATTGTAGTGAAGCCTTGATGATGAAATTGATCAGCATGGCTGAACACCCTGACCCTGATGTCCGATTGGCAGCTGTAGATGCAATGCAGAGATTCTCCGATGGCAGGGTTGTCGTCCCTCTCGCCTCTGCACTAGAGGATGTGGATGCACGAGTGTCCAGACAAGCGAGGCGTAGTCTCGATCATCTGGAATCGGTCGTCGCCCGCAAAGATACTTCGTCAGACCAATGATCCATTTCGTTCAGTGTTCGAGAAACGTTCACTGCCTCGCCCTCTGTCCACCAATCAACTGCGATGAATGTTGGTCGTGAGCCATGTATTTCCCAACACTCAATCGAACGATTCAGGAGAAAATCATACGCATTTACAATAGGTGCTCGTTGATAATCGGTCAGACCAGATTCCAGTGCCAACCAGTTGTTCAAGTGCCACACGGGTTGATTTGAATCACCTCTGAGAACATCGCAAGTCATTCCTTCAGGGGATCGGTCACCGTAATTTGTCGTCCAACCGTGTTCCGTGAAACTGTGTAGAAATGGGTAGTTTTCATCGGATGAACCCTCGACGAAAACCACTAGATTATGACCGCTGTCAACCATCTTTCTAAGCGTGGGCCACGGCTCATTTAGATTCTGAATGTGTGCGTGTTCAATCAAACCACTTTCTTCTAGAATGTATTCGACATGGCCGTATGGGACATAGACCTCTAACAAGAGAGTCACGACATCACTTGTGGATTCGTTCATCTTTGAGTGTAATTGTGAAAGCAATTCGACAGCGTTGTGACTTCCATGAACGCAAGGATGGATTCCCGTATCATAGGACCCATGACAAAAGGAGGTATTCACAAGTTCTTCAGAATATCGTGAATGGTGGACATCCATCATGAATGCACGAAATCCTGCATCCCATTGCAGGCTGATGTTTTCTCTGTGATTGGCAGCGAGATAATTGAATCCATCATCAAGAGTTGAATGAGCATTGTGTGTCTCTGGGAATGAGACATCCGTGTATGCTTTGTCGCAATTTTCAACTGAACCGTTACAGGGTTCACCTGACAAATTATCCTGCTTTAATCCGTCCAGTGAGGGGGTTAGAACCATCATGAAAACTGCCAATATGAGGGCAATGCCTCTGAGGTCGGAATTCGAATTCAAGTGATTCTACCACCGAAAAATCAGCGAGTTAAATTATCGATCATCGCTTCGATGGTTTCGGGATTGACTTCCTTGTTCTTGCCGGAGACACAAGCGCGACCCATGACATCAGCACCGATGTAGGAAAATTGTTGCCGCATTGCCATGATGACGTGGGCCCCACCACCACCGCTGTGGGTCGCCAAACCGACTGGTTTACCGGTACACAATGCTCGGAAATCTTGCCAAGCCATCGCAGTCGACATCCAGGCGATTGCATTGTTCAATGTTGGAGGTATCGAACCATTGTATTCAGGGGCGATAACAATCCACGCGTCCGCTTCGGTCATCGATGAAATGAAACCCGAGATATCCGGTGCGCTTTCAGGATCCTTTGACCGGGCCATGGTAAACATAGGCAAATCAATTTCTGCTAGATCAACAACCTCTGCAACATGTCCCTTTTCTGAAGCGGTCGAAGCGAAAGTATCCGCCAGTTCTCGATTCGTACCTGATGTTGCTGTCATGATTAGGAAGCGGGCCATATGACTGCGAGTGGTGCTGGATTCTTGAAGTTGTGCCGACACAATCGACCCTATGGGTCGCAACCATCGACAGCGAATGCTTATGCGTAGAACGCTGGCGTCAGAATATGGGTCAAGGCCATGCCAGAGCACGGACACGATGTATGTCCACACTGTGAAGCGCAACTGGAAGGGGCTGAAGCAACGTGCCCTGCTTGTTCAGGACCCCTATTTGGAATCGCACCAATTTCAAGGGAAGTTGTTCCCGAATCTGTCGATTCAGGGGTGACGACAATTGACAATGTTGCAGTTCCCACATACACACCACCACCGAGCGATGCACCTCCAGCAACCACAATGCAAACTACCACTACATCAGTGGAAGAGCAACCGCAAGAACTGACTGTAGGAGATTTGGTTCAGCGTGGAGAAATGTTGGGAATCGAAGGGCGTCATGGAGAGGCTCTGACATTATTCAATCAGGCGATTTCAATGGACCCCAATGACCACATGGCATGGTTCAACCGCGGTGTGATGAGTGAGGCAACCGGTGATGCTCAAGATGCTGTCAAAGCCTTCCGAATCGCCCTTGACAATAGTCCTGGACATGGGGCAGCAAGTGCGAATCTTGCTGTTCTATTGCAGAGAATGGGTCACCCTGACGATGCAGCCCTGCATGCACAAAATGGGCTGATTGCTTTCCCTGGACATCCTGCGCTCATTGAGATTGTCAACTCGGCTGGAACTGCATTACCTGTTACACCCATCGCTGTCGATGAGGTTGCTGAGGAAATGGTGGAAATGGCACCAATTGAAGAACCGGTGGCTGAACCAGAGCAGACTTGGGTCGAGCCACTTGGGAACGTTAAATCAATGGATTCACATCCTGTAACTGCCCAACCCGAACTCCCTGTCCAAACTGCACCACAGCCATCTGGAATCGATTTGGAAGCCCTGGCTGAAACTGCCACTGCGATGATTAAAGCAGGGGATGCAGCTGGTGCTCTTGAGTCACTTCGACCACACCTACCAGATGCTGCTGCAGAGCATCCAGGTTGCTGGAAGGTTGCGGCTGGCGCCATGGCCAGGCTCGACCTTGCTGATGCGGCGATGAACGCCTTCGAATATGCTTTGGACCTCAACGCAAATGATGCTTCTGCTTGGTTCAACTTAGGTGCACTCCGACGCCGAGGTGGAGATACAGCAGGGGCGATGGCTTGCTTCCAGAGCGCCATCAATTTGGATCAAAATTACGTCAAGGCCGCCAACGGATTGGCCTTAGCAGCAATGGACTTGGGACAAATCGAAACGGCATTAGATGGATTCAGAACTCTACTCGCCCTTGAGCCAGCTCATGCGAGTGGGGTGGTTTTTGCTGAATTATTGATTGATTTGGCGGAAGGCGAAGGGCGAATTCTCGAATTGGATGCGAACCTGCCGAGAACACTCCCCGCTGGACCGGATATGGCAAAGGAGGCTTTGCGATTTTTGGCTGAAGGTGACATCCGACTTCGTGCGCGGGCCAACAGTATTGTTGGTGAACATGCAGAGTCCGTCACGCTTTGGAAGGGATTGCTTGAAACAGACAAAGAGGATGCTAGCCTTTGGCTGGGCCTTGCCCGTTCACTCAGTGCGGCCGGAAGTGAGGATAAAGCGGCTGCGTGTCGCGAGAAAGCTCGCGGTTTGGGGGCAGATGTCTCTGAACCTACACCACAGCACACCGTTGTAGAGGAGCCACTCCAGCAGCCCGTATCCGATGAAATTCCTGAGGCTGAGTCCACTGAATCAAGTGCGGGCGAGGCGGAAGACCCGTGGGCTGCATTCTCAAGGGATGAAGAAGAGGTTGAGGAAGTAGAACAAATCTCTACAGAGGAAATTATCGCGCATGAGGCAGCTCTTGATACCGTTCAGGAACCTGAACCGGTGGCATATGAGCCTGTCAGCGAAGAAGTTGATTTGGCCGCTGCAGCACTGGAAGCACAATCAGGAATCATGGAGGTCCAGGAGGTGCAGGCAGATTCCTCAAGCGTAGCAAATCAAGACATTGAATGGTATAACAAGGGCATAGAATTGCTGATCAAGGATCGCCACAAGGAGGCCCTATCCTGTTTTGACCGAGCCCTACCCTCATTCAAAGATGATAAAGCGATGGCGATCAAAATTCTCAATGGGCGAGGGAATTGTTTCTATTATCTGAACCAATACAAAGAAGCCATCGAGAATTACTACAAAGCATTCGGAATCGACAAGGCTTTGACAACAGGAAATGCGCTCTACAACATGGGTACTGCCTATGCAGAACTTGAATCGTATGACAATGCAATCCACTGCTTCAACCAGTCGATGGGGAAGGATGTTGGTGAGTCGCTGAAGGGCGAAAATAAGAAACGGGCAAAGGAACAAATCCGACGATGCAAATTGCTGTTGAAAGAGCAGAAAAAGCGGGCTGCGTAAGATTTCCGCTGTTTTTCTTGATTTTTTTTGAATGGATGGGTTTATGCCCTAACACGTTCATAGATGCATATGGCAACGGAAGCGGGTAGGGACACCATCGGTCGCCTCGGTGGCAAAGATTTGAACCAAGATGGGCGAATTATCAATCTCGTAGTCGTCGGTTCCAGTAGATTTTACGACTACTCAATTGTCGAAGAAGCAATGGATGAATGGGCTGCGGAAGAGGCTCACCCTGACCTCATCATTACAGGTGGAGCCAGTGGCGTAGATTACCTCGCCGAAAGGTGGGCAGATAACAACAACATCGCATTCGCTGTATTTACAGAGGAATGGAATGCGCCACGCGTGGGGCTTGAAGACGAAGGTCGTGATGCAGCTCCAACATCACTCACGAATCAGTTACTCAGTGCGGCAACTCACGTCCTGGCGTTTCCATCGCAAACCAGCAAGTGGACAACCGTTGTGATCGCGATGGCTGAAGCCATGGAACTTCCTGTAAAAGTCGTCGCAATTGAATAGTGATGCTCCGACAGGGCCATGAAGCGTCACCTCACACGCTCTTGTATGGAGGAGCGTGTGGCTGCCCAACGAGTGATGGGTGGTAAAGCACATCCACTCGAGGAAACCGTCGCTGTCGAAGAACCCCTTGAGATTCACATCAATGGCCAACCTTGGATTACAACCATGCGAACACCTGGGCAAGACAGGGAGTTGGCCCTTGGCTTACTATATTCAGAAGGCTTGCTCGCAGATATTGTCGATTTGGATGATATTCGTGTTGAAGAAAATGTAGTCTTAGTGGATGGCCAAATTTCCATTGAGGGTCACACGAGGGGGTTCGTGCGCTCAAGTTCATGCGGGGTATGTGGCAGAGCATCGCTTGATGCGGTCATGGCTCGACATCCCCCTGCCATCTCACCCGATGGGTTCACCATTGGCGAGTCGGCTGTGGAAGTTATGTTGCAACGTCTACGCTCGATGCAATCCGTTTTCGACAGCACTGGTGGAGTTCATGCTGTCGCACTTTTTGACGGAGATACGGAGATTACCGATCTTGCTGAAGATGTAGGACGGCACAACGCAATGGACAAAATTATCGGACGTTCGCTCACGCAGATGCCACTTTCAAATCACGGGTTCTTATTGAGCGGAAGAGTCTCTTTCGAAATGGTACAGAAGGCTGTAATGGCTGGATCACCCTGTATCATCGCCATCGGGGCGCCGACGACTCTTGCAATCGATTTGGCAAGACAACATGGGATTACGCTAATCGGTTTCGCCAGAGACTTCCGATTCAATGTTTACACTGGTTCATGGCGATTGCAGGATTAATGGAGGGGATTGGGAATGCGAGAAGGTGTCAAGGCCCAACCACCGATTAAAGTTGAGAAACTGAAAATCCGTAAACCAAAACAGGTCGCTGCTGGAATTACGGGTGTGACAAAGTCATTCAAGATCGGTTTGTCCGAAGCGGGTTTCTCTCGGACGATGAAAACGATGCGGACGGTCAACCGTTTTGACGGGTATGATTGCCCTGGTTGCGCTTGGCCAGACCCAGACAACCACCGCTCGGGATTTGAATTCTGTGAAAATGGTGCAAAGGCGTTCGCCACTGAGGCGACGAAAAAACGCCTAACACCTAATTTGATGTCCTCAAAAACCGTTCAAGAATGGTCTCAATATTCCGACATGGAATTGGATAAATTGGGTAGAATTACACATCCAATGATTCTCGAACATGGTTCAAACACTTACCAGCCGATTGACTGGGAGGATGCGTTTTCCTTGATTGGTGAAGCAGTCGGGAATATCAGCAATCCAAATGAGACCGTGCTCTACACTTCTGGGAGGGCATCCAATGAAGCGGCATTTCTATGGGGTACATTGGCGCGTCAAATGGGCACAAACAACCTACCGGATTGCAGCAATATGTGCCACGAATCAAGTGGCGTGGGGTTGTCTGGATCGATCGGTATCGGCAAAGGTACTGTTCGCCTAGAATGCTTTGATGTTGCAGATTTGGTTTTGGTCATCGGCCAAAATCCCGGCACGAACCACCCTCGAATGTTGTCGGCTTTGGCGAATACAAAGCGGAATGGTGGTTCGGTCATCAGCATCAACCCATTGATGGAAACGGGTCTGAACAGATTCAAGCACCCACAAGAAATCATTCGACTACTCGGTAGAGGGACTCCAATCGCCGATGAACACTACCCCGTTCGCGTCGGCGGCGATCAAGCACTACTCCAAGGCATTGCCAAAGTGATTCTGACCGAGGGGGATCTGGACTGGAAGTTTATTGACGAACACACCGAAGGGTTTGAGCAATGGAAAGCTCACATTACAGCCACATCTTGGGATGAAATCATCACTCAGAGTGGAATCGAGCAGGCTCGCATAGAGGAATTGGGCAAGGCGGTTTCAAAATCAAAGAGATTGATTATTTGCTGGGCAATGGGCATCACACAGCATGAAAATGCGGTTGCGACTATCCAAGAAGCAAGCAATATATTGCTTGCAGGCGGTCACTTTGGTAAACCCGGTGCTGGTGCTTGTCCAGTCAGGGGTCACTCAAATGTTCAGGGTGACCGAACCGTTGGAATCAACCACCATCCAGCGCATTCTTTCCTTGAGGCATGCGAGAAAATTACTGGGATACGGATGCCCCACGAACCGGGCTATGATAGTGTAGAATTCGTGCGGGCTGCTCGTGACGGGAAAGTACGACTTTTCATGGCACTAGGTGGGAACATTCTCTCAGCGATGTCGGATACCGAAGAAGTTGCGAAAGCGTTGGGTGAAATCGATTTGACTGTGCAAATATCAACTAAACTCAATCGAAGTCATCTTGTGACTGGGCACCGCGCTCTGATATTGCCATGCTTGGGTCGTACCGAAATAGATCCTGCTGGATTTGTCACCGTTGAGAACTCGATGGGTGTCGTTCATTCATCAACCGGGAAACTACCTCCTGCATCCACACACCTTCTGAGCGAACCAGCCATCATTTGCAACATTGGTGCGAAATGCTTCGGCCAAGAGCCGTTCGATTGGTGGTCATATTCCAGTGACCATGATGTTACAAGAGAACTGATTGAAGCTGTCATTCCTGGGTTTAATGACTACAACACCCGTGTTCGTGAGAAAGGTGGCTTCTATCTTCCAAATGGTCCTCGTGACGGACCCAGTTGGAATACACCCTCAGGTAAAGCAGTCATCCATTCGCACCCCTTACTTGAACGTACGATTCCCGAGGATCGATTCATCCTGATGACGGTGCGTAGCCATGACCAATACAATACGACAATTTACGGAATGGATGATCGTTACCGTGGCATCTACAATTCACGCCGAATTGTCATGATGAACAAGGACGACATGGTTGATTTAGGACTCAAACCGATGGATTTGGTTGACCTGACGAGCCACTACGCGGGACGTGATATTCAGGCCATCAAGTGGAAGGTGATCCCATACGACATTCCACGGGGGAATCTGGCTGCTTATTTCCCGGAAGCCAATGTGCTGGTACCCCTCGATTCGGTTGCAAAGGGCAGTAATACTCCAACGTCAAAGTGGGTTGAAGTGAGCCTCAACCCTCACAAGGATTGAAAATGGTTGGACCCGAGGGATTACTATGTCCGAAGATGACTGTGGCGCGACCTTTGCCCTTCCTGTCGCTGAAGATTTGCAGGTCGTACCGGTCACAATCGATGTCACGGATGATGCGATGGCTGCGATGGAAGGCGCAATGGCGAATGCCGAAAATGATGATGTTCTTGTCGTCAGCGTTCTTGGTGGTGGCTGTTCCGGGTTCATGTATGACTTGCAAATTCAGGCTCGCCCAGAGGAAGATGGATGGCAGTTTATCTCCTGTGATGGAGTCACGATTGCCGTTCACGACAAAGACAGTGTTCAGTTGTCTGGTATCACGCTTGACTTTGTCAACAGCCTGATGGGTGGTGGGTTCAAAGTCATCAATCCCAACGCACAGAAAGCCTGCAGTTGTGGCAAGTCGTTCCGTTGATTAAACACCTTTGAATTCCTTCAAATCCGGTTTTTCGGGTGGGATTGCATCTTCGCCCTCTTGGAGAGTTGAGGGAGTCCTCAGCATATCTTCGAAATCGAAGGAGTCATTCTTCTCGACGCCCTCGCCGTTGGAAACCAAGTGCTCCTTAAGAGAACGCAATGGGTTCAATTCCATTCGATCGTGCTCTCTGGTGAAGGCATACAATACGGGATTGTGCAATTCAACCATCTGACTTTGGAATACCATTCGAACCCGTTCAGATCGGAGGCCGAAGAATGAGATCTCCACCATGATGGCAACAGCTGCTGCACTGTAAAGGACGATTAGTACGATACCTGCGAACCAAATCGGATCAGAGAAAATCGAGTTACTTGCACCGATTTGTGTCAAAAACAATTGTCGGCTCAGCAAGAAGAGTAGACCCAAGCCGACAACGGGTGCAAGAATGTCGTCGACCAAGCGTTCCATCGGCTGCATCCTTCTCTGACTTGTATCTGCAAAAACAAGTTCACCGTGTGAGGCAGCCTTGACGATGACAATGATGCTGGTTAGAAGGAGGAATAGTAAGACTGTGACCGTGATACCAAGCCACGTAGGCAAGGGCATGTATGATACGATGAGGTAGCAAAACAGTCCGAGGAATGCTGTGGTTGGGAGTCGGTGCATATGTTCGACCATCGCATCTTCATCGCGGACCCCTTTGTCGAGGCGGTGGATTCCAATGATGCCCCAGTGCATCACCCGCATCACGATGTTGACGACCTTGGCGAGTATACCCCGATCGATGAGCAACCATTCCGCAGCCAAGATTAATGGGAAAAGCAGGACGAAGATGATGGCGCCAATCAATCCCACCAAAGGTGAAAGAATCAATACTGGAAGGAGCATGAAATGGGGGAGTTTGAGTGGATGTAAAACATCCATTTCTATTCGTCCTTGCCGAGATGCGTCGATGGGTAAACCACGGGCTAAATGATCTAATTCTTGGCGGCGTGTGGATAGCGGCTCGCCTGCATCAAGCACCTGCCGTACCCATCGGCGATACCGAACATGTTCGGGCTCATTACCGACTCTATACGTCCACCAGAAGCGAAGAGGTAGGGCAAGAATCACTGGGGTCAGCAAGATGCCTACGGCAATGAGAAGGCTGGTGAAATCCTCTTCCACAAACGGTATGCCTGACCATCTGGTCTTAACTCAAGCGGAAATTAATCTCGAATGATGCCGATTATCGATGCTGGTGGAATCAGGCCGAAGTTGTGTGAATCTTCACTCCCAGTTGGATCTGGATTGTCACCTTCGAGGAAATATCCGTCGGACAGGACTTTTTTCACGCGCTTGATGATATGCATCTTTTTCCATGGATGCTTGGCCACAACAATGTCACCCAGTTCGGGCAATTGACCCGACACGGCTTGAATGCTATCTCCATCGCGAAGAGTAGGCCACATGCTGTCGCCGTGAATACGGACTTCTATGATCGGCAATGACTCAACTCGCGCGGATCCAAGAAATTTCGCCGCGCCCCTTGACATTCCAGAACATATTGTGAATATTCTCAATGGCATCCATCAATTCTTGAGCATGTTCGGCTGAGACTTCAACCTTGCAAGCGCTGCACAACTTGGCTGCCTGCCAGAAGGTGTCATGCAAATCAGGGATGGATTCGAGATGCTGTGGCTTGAAGAAATCTGTCCACAAAACGAGCAGCTCGTCTTTGCACTTCTGGGCTTCCTCTTCCTTGATTGCTGCATATCGACTCATCGTGTTGATGTAAGCAGCAGAGCCGCAGTCACTGTGGTTCTCTGCGAGCGCAAGCATCTTGTTGGTCATGGATTGCACGGCTTCTCCGGCAATTCTGGCGCTGGCAGGGTCATAGACACCGCAGGGCCCATCACAGTGTGCCTCGGCGTCGATTACATTGTTAGTCTCACTCGACATGCATTGACCCATCTGAATACCGTCTATGAACATGCGTATGTTGAAGGAGTGAATTCACAACCCAGATTCATGGCCAAGATTGCTGTGACCGACGGTATGGCCGAAGATGCTGTTTTGCGGTTGAGGGATGCGGGTCATGAAGTCGATTTATCTCCGGAGAAACTCGAGGGGTTCCATGCCGTAGTCATTCGTTCTGCAACGAAAATGACGGGGCAAGCCATTGCAGCAGCGCCCTCTCTACGCCTTATTGGTAGAGCAGGAGTCGGTGTTGACAATATTGACCTGGAGGCTGCCACAAATGCAGGGATACTCGTATGCAACACGCCGGGTTCATCCACTCAATCTGTGGTGGAATTGACAATCGGGCATCTCCTTGCATCTACCCGACACATCCCCACTGCAGATCGAGACCTGCGAGGTGGTAAGTGGACCAAGAAGGCGCTCAAGGGAACTGAACTTTCTGGGAAAAGAATTGGTTTCCTTGGGTTTGGTAGAATTGCACAGGGGGTCGGCCGGGTAGCGAGAGCGATTGGAATGGAACTACACGCCTATGACCCATATTTGCCCGAAGATATTGCACGTGATCAGCACTGCACCCTTCACTCTGATGTTCACGATGTGTTCAAATTGTGCACACATATTGCTGTCCATTGCAATTTAACGGATGAAACGCATCACCTCGTGAATGCAGAAACACTCGAAATGATGCCTGGTATCGGTGCAGATGGGACCGCTTGTGGTAACCATTTGGTCTCCTGTGCAAGAGGTGGGATTGTCAACGAGGATGATGCTTTATTGGCCTTGGAAAATGGAACCCTATCGAGTTGTGCGCTCGATGTTTTTGAGGTCGAACCCGTCGGCAATCACCCGCTTGTGCAACACGAGAACTTCCATGGTACACCACATATCGGTGCTGCGACCCAAGAAGCCCAAGCGAGAATCGGTTTTGAGATGGCGGATTTGCTCATCGATTTCTTTGCAGGTAAAACCCCAAATTCAGTAGTCAATCGGGCCGTACTTGAGTGAAGAGTTCTTGAGCCATCGATTTTCATTTGATGGCATGCGAGAGCGTATTCTGATTCATTGTGATTTAGATGCGTTCTTTGCAGCCGTAGAAACACTACACCACAATTTAGACCCGGATGTGCCGTTAATCATCGGCAGTGACCCCAAAAACGGTCAGGGTCGAGGCATCGTTTCTACGTGCAATTATGCGGCTCGAGAATATGGTGTTCGAAGTGCGATGCCAATTTCAGAAGCGTGGCGCAGATGCCCAGGCCAACCTTTGGGGCCAGCCCTCTACCATCGTGGAGCGCACCGGTTGTATCGTCGTGCTTCCAACCGCGTGATGGAAATATTGTCCAGACATGCTGACAAATTTGAGAAGGCGAGCATAGACGAAGCATATCTGGATGTGACGGAGTCATGTCATGGTGATTGGAACAGAGCCGAAGGGCTCTGCCGTGTGCTACAAAAACTGATTATGGATGACATATCTTTGAGTGCATCATTTGGCATCGGCCCAACAAGAGTCGCGGCGAAAATGGCCAGCGAAGCGAGGAAACCTGGAGGTGTTTTCCTTGTACCACCTGGCGGTTTGCAGGAATTTTTCTCCACTCACCCTTGCAGGGCTGTACCCGGTATTGGGCCCAAGGCTGCACAAATGCTGGGCGAGCTTGGAATCATGGATTTATCAGATGCTTATCGCGAAGGTCCGGATTTAATCACCGATGCGATTGGTGATCGAAGAGCACGGTCGCTTTGGAGGATTCTCGAAGGTGATTCTTCAAATGAAGTGAGTACTCTTAGATCGAGGAAAAGCATCGGTAAGGAGAGAACATTTTCACGTGATATTGAGGATACAGAAGTCGTATTTGAGATGCTTGTAAATCTAATCACACAAGTCACTCGTAAATTGAGAAAACTCGAGATTACTGCTCGAAATTTGGAAGTTAAGTTACGGTACAAAGGATTTGAAACAATATCGCACGCGAAGAGTTTGGCTGTTTCCATGGATGATGAAGAGACCTTTCAGCGGATTGCAGCACGACTGTTGGCCAATGTGTATGATACAGGACGCCCGGTTCGCTTGGTCGGTTTCAGAGTTGGCGATCTTGAGGCACCGCCAAATAGACAAGCTACATTGGATGCATTTTCGGAAGAGGAGTGACTCAAAGCAACTTGTGCATCGCTGTCAATTCATCTGCGAACTCTGCCAAATTCTCGGGAACTGGAACGCCCTCAATCTCCGCATTTAGGCTGAGCCCTTGCTCTTTCTTCGCCCGCCACGTTTCACTATTGAAATCGCATAGATTGGTTGTCAAATCTCGCAACCGGGATGCTTCCGAATCATTTGCAATCAAGGATTGTGGGAAACTGCGGATATCGACTGCACTCTCACCATACAGAGTCTCACTCAAATGATGAGTGAAGAAGGGACAAATTGGACTGAAAATTGTCAGTAGGTCCTTGACAATGCGATGGATGGTCCAAGCCGCATTCGAATCATCTTCGTAAAGTCGACCTTTGGCCATCTCAAGCCAATGACTTGGTAGAATGTCTGTTCCAAAATTCTTGATGATTCTTGTCGCCGTGAAAATGTCGATTTCTATCCAACTGTTTTCGACATCTTCGAGAACCTGTGCGAACTCAGATAAAATCCATCTGTCCCCGGTGCACAGATTTGCTGGTACCTGTTGCAAATCTGATGGGACGGGGAATTGGGATGCGAATCGAGCGACATTGAAAATCTTCGTCAGAACGCCGAAATATTTCGCTTCGATTTCTTCTGGGTTGATATGGAAATCATCGCCTACCTGTGCATCGCATGCCTTCCACAAACGGAAGCATTCACTGCCGATTTTGTTGGCCTTCAATTGAACACTCTTGTCGGGGCCCTTGACTCTCCACGAACCGGTTCGCCCACCGGCTCCACACTCGAGCACACTATCAGCATCGATTCCATTGCCAAGAGATTTTGACATCTTGCGACCCCAAGGATCCATCCCTAGGCCATCAATCCAGACATTCTGGAATCCAGGTTTATCCATCAACAAGGTGCTTTTCAGCAATGTGTAATACAACCATGTGCGAACGATTTCCTTCCCCTGCGGGCGAATGCCCGTTGGGAAGGCCTTCTCAAACGTATCTGGGTCATTGAGATAACCAGATACGAATAAATTCGAATTGGATGAATCCATCCAAGTATCGAATACCTTCTCCTCGCCGACAATTTCTCCAAGAGATTCGCGGAGTTCTGCACAAGTCCCCAAAACTTCACGTGTATCCCGATCCAATACTTGACTGCCTTCTGGTGGTGCTTGACACCAAGGCTGGACATATGATCCAGCGGGAGGGACGATGACCTTGCTCAAATCTTCAGAATACCAAACGGGGATTTCTGTGTGGTACCATCGTCGACGACTGATAGGCCAATCTATGCTCACATTTTCCATCCAATCCAACAAAAATTGCTTGTTGCGTGGTGGAATGAAATTGATCTCTTCAGCGTGCTCTCGCATTCTTTCTTGTATGTGTGTTTGTCGCACATACCATTCCTTGAGAAGAATGATTTCGACGGGGTTTTTTCCACGCTCGGATACAGGGACCTCTTGATCGCGAACCTCGATATTGTCGATGTGTCCATTGGATTCAAGATGGGCTATAACCGCTTCACGGGCATCCTTGACCTTCATTCCCGATAGGGGTCCTGCAATCGATGTCATGCACCCGTCTAAATCGATGGCTTGGAAAGGCGTTAGGCCCATCTCACGGAACACGGCAACGTCATTCTGGTCTCCAAAAGAACAAACCATCAATACACCAGAGCCAAATTCTGATTTGACGGAATGATGTGTTCGAATTTCGACCTCGGTGGAGCGACCGTCGACTTCGACTGGAAGAATCGCTTTCTGGCCGACAAGATGTGAGTATCTTTCATCCTCTGGATGGACAACAACAACACCACAGGCGCAGATCAACTCAGGTCGAGTGGTTGAGATAATCAGTTGATCTCCATTATCTGTTGACCATTTGACGTCGACGAGTTGTGTCTTTCTCTGCAATCGCTCAACTTCAGCATCTGCGATTGTCGTGCCCTCGACGGGGTCGTAGATGTTGGGGCGCAAATCCTCAATGATTTCTCCGCGCTTGAAGAGGTCGACGAAAATCGCTTGAGTGACCGCTCTGTAATCAGGTGCATCTGTGAGGTATTCTCTTGAGAAATCACAGGAAAGTCCCACCCTTGAAGCGGTATTTCGCATAGCCTGCGTAAATTCTTCAATGGTTTCTTGGCATAACTTGAGAAATTCTGCACGATCATAGGTTTTCATTTTACGACCCGTATTTTTCTCGACTGTGAATTCAATGTTGATTCCATTGCGGTCAACACCCCAGGGAAAGTAAACTTCCTTTCCAAGAAGACGTTGGCTGCGAGCGATTACATCAATCATACTGTATTGAGCCACGGCACCGATGTGCCATGTGCCACTGGGGTAGGGAGGAGGGGTGTCGATGACGAAAATCTCTCGCCCACTATCCGGCTTGAATCCGTAGCGTGCGTCGTATGCGGTAGCGTCCGCATAGTGCGCTTCTTGGATGCGTTTCTCAAGGTCGATTGACCAGCGTTTATCGGTTATGGTTGGCTTTGCCATTTGGTGTTCCCACCTGAGGCCCTGCTGCGGTAACGTGAACAGGTCCGTCCGCGCGGTCGTGGCTTCCTGTTTTCAAGCCTCCCGTGCTCAAATGGGCATCATGAATTAAAGGTTGGAGGCTTGGAAGCGCGCCCCAGAGGGGCGCCTGTGGTCGATGATGATGAGTCTGGCAAAGGGGCTCAAGCTCGTGCTAAAGTTCAGGAAATCAGTTCTGATGTACGGCGTAAAATCTCAGGGTTTGAGTCTAAGAAGGCTGTTGGTGCACTGCTGTCGGCACCTAAGATGATTCGTCGAGAATTGCAAGAGATGTCTTTCTTTGGGGCATTGACTCGATTTCCAGCTCTTACAGTCGTGCTCTGCTTGATTCTCACAGGTTTCTTCGCATATCATTCCGGTATTACTGACCAATGGCGTGAGGATCACCAATCCATGAACGTCAATGGAGACTTGGCCGCATTTTTGCCCGAAGGGAGTCAAGTCGCTGCTGACATTGCAGAAGTTGAGGAAGATTGGACGACAAACGTCATGATCATTTATGTTGAGTCTGAAAAATTCAACATTACAAACCAAGGGATTCTGAGTCAAATGGATGAACTCGAAAGGTTGCTGAATTACCAAGTTTCAGACGACGGTGAGGAAGACAATATCATCTATATTTTGAGTATTTCATCCGTGGTTAAAGAAATCAATTCGAGTGTACCAAGAGTGGTTGATTCCTTCGTACAGAATGCTGCTCAGGCATGTCCACTCGCAGAACAAGCATGTGAGGCAGCGGCCGAGAATATCAGCAATACAATCAACGAAAATGATCAATTGATCGGGGGGTACAATATCCCGGATGATCAGACCCGAATCAACCAAATTATCGGAGAATTACCTGACAACGCTCGTGACAAACTTGTCCGCGACGTGGGTAAAACAGAAAATGAAACTCTTGTGTCAGAGGAGAGTGGATATGGTTGGAATCGCGCAGTCATCATTGTCGGTGTTGCAGATAACGACGTCGATACAGCGAAATTGATTGAGGATACTCAGAATCAAATCGACGGTTTAGCCGAGAAAAACTGTTGGAATGCAGACATGGATCCGGAAAAAAAATGCGACTCCGATGAATACATTGGATTGGTCATGACGTTGACCGGACCAACACCCATCACCAATGCGGTGACGGAATATACATTCATTCTGTTTTGGAAAATTTTCCCCGTGGGCGTGGTTGCTGTTGCTCTCGTGTTGTTCCTTTTCCATTGCGACGTTTTGCAGACTGGTAGAATTCAATGGATTCAAGGGGTCAAGGTTGTGATCATCGCTGGATTGCCGACCCTGTGCTCAGTATTTGCAACCCTTGGCATGATTGGTTGGACCAATTATGAAGTTACGATGACTGTGATTATCGTTGGCCCGATTATCCTGGCGCTTGGCGTTTCGTATGGTTTACACATCACCAATCGGTACGCCGAATCTAAGGGTACACCAAAGGAAAAAATGGCCCTTGCTCTGCAATCAACAGGACGGGCCGTCTTCCTTTCAGCATGCACCACCGTCATCGGTTTCGTCTCCCTCATTTTAACGCCCATGGCACCGATCAAAACGGTCGGCGTATCGCTGGCAGGTGGAATTATCATTGTTTATTTGTTTACGATGGTCATGGTACCAAACCTGACGATGCTGTTGGATTTGCAAAAACCATCTCACCCACCCCCAAAGATTTTCGTCGCAGCGGTCAGGGCACCGATTCGTTGGAACAAAGTTGCACTTTGTATATTCATGATTTTGATGTTGTTTAGTAGTGTAATCAGCCGGGAGAATATCATTGAAGATGTGAATTTGCTTGAAATGGCCCCTCAAGATGAACCTGCTGTAGAGAAGATGATTACCTATTCACAAGAGTTTGAAGGCGGCCAAGTAGGGATGATTCTCGTCAAAGCCGATATTGAGGCTGAGCCAGAATTACTGACCCCTGGCAATGATGAAGGTCAAAAAGACCCGTTTGAAAATTTACAAAAAATCGAAAATTTAACGAATATGTCGAATAATGTCGACCAAACTACTGCCGTTTCTATTGCGTTCCTCATCAAATCGGTGGGTGCATCTGTGAATGTTTCAGGTCGAGAAACCATTGGACAACTTTGTGCACCAATGCCAGATGTTCCGAAGGAGGTTTGCAATATCCTGTTCGGGGGTGAATTCAACGAGAGTGCAACGTTTTGGACCGTCCTGATGGAATTGGATCGAGACCAATCCCTCGGTACAGAAATTCAAAGTTTCCTCATTTCAGTATTCTATGACGGTTTAACTCCAGAATTAAGGCACTTCTTTGTTTCGAAGGACTTCCAGCGTTCATTGATTTACATCGATATGCCATTCATGCCAGTGAAGCAGACGGAAACCGCTGCGGCATTGATCAATGAAGCAGCTGACGAAAGGGATGGATTTGGTTTTGAGCCGAGTGCACTCATCGGTGTGGCCGCTGTCACCATTGATGTCAACAACCTCATTGTCGACAGTCAATGGCAGTCACTTGGCTTTGCTCTGCTGTTTACAGTGGTGACATTGGGATTCGTGTTCAGAGATGCTCGATTTGCGGTACTGACCACAATGCCGGTGGTTTTCACCGTCGCAATGCAATGGTATGTCATGGATGCATTCTCAGTGACACTTTCACTTGTTACTGTGATGATCGGCTCTATTTTGGTCGGAGTCGGTGTCGATTTCTCAATCCATATTGCCAATCGTGTGCGGGAATTGGGAGGGAGTTTAGAAGCGATACAGAATTCTTGTGCCAGTACAGGTATGTCATTGTTTGAAGCGTTCGTGGTGACCTCTGCGGGTCTCATGACCGCCTATCTAATTCCGATTCCCGCACTGAAACCCTTCGTCACTGTCATCATCATATTGCTTGTATTTGCGGCTCTGAGCGCATTGCTTCTGCTGCCAGCAATTTATGCACTCTTTGTCAAAGAGGGGTGGGGACTTGCAGGAGGAAGCGATGCCATGCGCAGAAAGGCCGGACTCGCCGGTGGTTCTCAGGCAGTGGCTGCGCAACTCGATGCGGCTGAATCATACGATGCAGTCCTCCTCAGTAGCGCTGAAGACGCATGGTGAAGCCTTTCAAACCGGGCCGAGCCCCTTAGGGCTCGATGGTTGCATACTGGTTGATGAAATCCGAACCTCATGTCTATCCATGGGAGCAACTCGTGGAAGACGGATGGACCCATTGGGATGGTGTTCGAAACTACCAAGCTCGAAACACGATGAGGGACGATATGAAGGTCGGTGACTTCGTCCTATTCTACCACTCAAACACAAAACCACCACACGTGGCAGGGGTTGCAAAAGTTTGTCGGGAAGGTTATCCTGATTTCACCGCACAAGATCCTGATTCGAACTATTTTGATGCGAAAGCGACTCCTGAAAATCCGCGGTGGATGATGGTGGATATCGAGCCCGTCGAAGTCATGGAATCGATTGTGACATTACCAGACATGAAGGCGAACACAGCCTTGGAAGGAATGCCCTTGCTGGCCAAAGGCTCCCGTCTTAGCGTACAACCTGTTTCTCACGAACATTTTGATGAGGTTCGACGTATGGGAGGGCTCCAATGAGTGATATCCCTGTCTCCGAACGTGCGGCACGAATTGAATATGCCATTCGAGATGTTGTTGTTCCGGCAACCGCATTGGAGGCTGACGGCCATGAAATTATCAAGTTAAACATTGGTGATCCAATCGCTTATCCCGGACTTCCAACACCTGAACATATGATTCATGCTTTCAAAGAGAGCCTGTCTAGAGGGGAAACCGGATATTCGCCATCATATGGTCTCACAGAATTGCGTTCAGCAATCGCCGAAGACGAGTGTGCGAAGGGATGGAATTGTGCCCCAGATGATGTCTACGTTTGCCATGGTGTTACAGAAGCCCTCCAGATTATTTTCACAGCCACCCTCGAAGAGGGGACGAAAGTCCTAGCTCCGGGGCCACATTATCCACCATACATGGCCTATCCTCAACTGTTTGGAGCCCAAACCATCGAATACAGACTCAATGCTGATGATGGGTGGCGTGTAGACTTTGATGATGTCGAGGCGAAGATGGATGAAAACGTTCGACTTCTGGTCCTCATCAATCCAAATAACCCGACGGGGAATGTCGCGAATCCCGAAGAAATAGATCGCCTGATTTCGATTGCAGAAAAGTGGCCGAATTGCATGATTATTGCAGATGAGATATATGACGAGCTTGACTTCACAGGAACACAAAAAAGCGTAGCTTCGCGAAGCCTCACCGTCCCCGTTTTCACGCTGAATGGCGTTTCAAAGGTATACTATGCACCGGGATGGAGAATAGGGTACATGGCATTGCATGATCCAACGAATAGATTGGGGGCGGTTCGAGATGGAATTGAGCGATTACTGAGATCACGACTTTGTGCATCCACTCCGGCTCAAATGGGCTATCTTGCAGGCCTACAGCAACCGAAGGATTGGATGCAGGGATATACCCAGAAAGTTCTCGCCAAACGCGACTTGTGTTTACAACGAATTTCCGATATTGAAGGGTTGGAGGTTCAATCGCCAGGGGGGGCGTTCTACATGTTCGTTCGACTGACCGATTCCAACTGGGCGGACAACGATAAAAAATTCGTCCTTGAATTGCTGCATCAAGAGCATGTTCTCCTCGTTCATGGCAGTGGCTTTTCCAAGGAAATGGGAAATGGTCACTTCCGACTTGTTTACCTCGCAGAACTGGATGTCTTAAACGAAGCATTTGACCGAATTGACCGATTTTTGCAGCGTTCGCGTTGACCCCTCACGTGCGCGTGCCACGCTGCGGTTCCCGCAGCGTGGAGTCGTAAGCGCTTAGAACCAAGCCCAAAGTCGAAGAACGATGCGAACCGCCCGGATGCTGCTAAGTGGTCTCGCACTGCTAATCTGCTTGTTGCCTCTAAGTTCGGCTGAAGTTGAACTGGTCGAGGCAGGTACAATCGAAATTGGACTTCTAATTCCAATCATTGCTGCATCGATTGGGACCGTCACTTTGTGGCAATGGATTCTGCCACTCAGTTTAGGGAATCTGCAAGTTGCATTCGAAGTTGATGATGACCTGTTTGAGGTTCACCGCTTAACTCGGTCAAAAATGCAGACAAAGGAACTACTGAGTTTGCGAGGTGTGTCATTTGGGGTGCTATCCTATCTGATGGCGATGGGTGGCGTGATGCTCATTGTGGCAGAATTATTGATTGGACCAGGGACATTTTACAAGCCGATTGTTTACGTTACAGTCGTCTTCGTATCGGTGCCGATTTTTGTTTCACCAATCGTCACCATGTATGCTCAAATTCGAGCGATGAATAAGCGATTAATCCACCAGAAGATTTCGACACAAGTCATCGGATATTTCGGAACCGCTGCAGCGATGATTATGATCTTGGCATCCATCTTGTATTATGGCTGGATTGCAGCGAATTCGGATTCAGGATATGAACCATCTGTCATGATTGAGTGGAGTGGTTATGCACTCCTTGTGTTCATGTCCCCAACCATATTTGCATATGGTCGGATTATGGGTGCCTCTTGGAATACTCTACTACTCTCAAAATGGCGTACTGCCAAGGGTTGGAAGACACCAATTGACCCCGATAGTCCTCGATTCTTCCGTCGACTTATCGCTCTCTTCCTTGTGGTTTTCCTTGCCACCATGCCGCTGGCCGCAATCAATGGAATCGTGACCTTAGTTCACGTCATCATAAACCAACCAGAGGATGCAAATCGTCTACTCGATGTCGGCGGTATTCTCGGCGAGGCGATCTTTTCCATGGTGGAAAATTCAGAGTTTATGCGGAAAATTATCTCTTTGAAAGCATTGCAAGAGGTATTGGCATCTTACCTGATGCTCAATGTCGCTATCGTCGGTCTTGCGTTCATCTTTGAATTGACACGCAACTTGTTCCTTGGAGGACAGACATTTGCCGGTGTAGGTGGTGTGATTCTTGCTCAACCCCGTGACATTCGAACCGAACCGGAAGTCCAAGGGCGGATTCTCTTCTTTGGTTTGGCTGGATTTTCAGGTTATGTCGTCCTTCTTCTCGTTCTTCAAACATACAAGGAATTTAGTGGCTTGATGCCTTATGGTGGCCGAGTGAGCGAAGAATTACTGTTGCAAAGTACATGGCAATTTATCGCTGCGGGACAATTGATTTTCCTGTTGACATGGATTCTTTCAGCGGGAAGATTTGGCCACCTTAGAGGACTCAAATTCGATCTTTCACCCGACGAGCGTAGAGAGGGAGTCATCATGGCCGGAGGAGGTGACTGGATGCGCGCCCATATCGAAATAGCTGCAAGAGCAGATGATGTAGCGTCATTGCGAAATTTCCAAACCGAAAAAATCGACGGTGACAAGGCGGTGGTCCGTCTTGAAAAGGGACGCGCGAAAATGATTGAGTCGGCCCTGCGGGGACTGTGGCCTAGGGCTATCGAAGAAGCGCGCAAGGTACTCGCCATTCAGGGTGGCGAAGATGATGAAGCCCGGATGATTATTGCAACTGGCCATATTGCATGTCGGCGATTCGATGCGGCCAAAGAAGCGCTGCGTGGCATGGAACAGCCTGAAGGGTATGATGAGCCAGAATTACTCGCTCTGGCGATGGAATGGTTGGATCCTTGGGCTGGGCGTGTGAGTAATGACGACTTGTACGATTGGGAAAACAACTCTACAATTGATCACTTGCGCGATATGCAACGCCGACTCAAATCCTGGTCACCCGATACGACCATTGGTTCCGCACATAGCGACCGATTGTCTCTACATTCACAAATAGCAAGTGCAGCCATGCTCCGGGCCCAGAGGAGGAGTGAAGAAGCACTCGATCTATGCCTTGACCTCGTCAGAACTCATCCAGATTCGACATTGGCTAGAATCGCCTGCTCCCTGTGCATGATTGATTTGGGTGAATGGTTTGATGCACTCGATGTCTTTGAAGAAGTCAATGAATCAAGTCCTGAAGACCCTAGAGTTCAGGCCCTCGCCGGGATTCTTGGGTTCCAAGCGGACCCTGATGAATTGGAAATCGCTCTTGCAATAGGGAACGATGCGGAAAAGGCGGCTTGGATTGATGATGCCCCGGTGAACCCATTTGCAGCTTTACATGCACACAAAGGAATGGATGAAGCACTCAATGCCAATGTGATGGTTCTCGCGCATGAGGCTGTGGAAAGAGGTGTCCCTCCTGCATACACTACCCCTCTCGTGGTGATACTCATCAACTGGGCCATTCTATTCCCTGCATGGTTTGTGCTTGGATGGCTCGCATGGATGGAAACGGGTCAAAACCTCCTCGTGGGGATTGGGACGACTGTTTCCCTACTGGGCTTGCATCTCTTCACGCGCAGATTCAGAAGACTGCAGCGACGTGTAATCAAACATCGTGATCAGCGAGCAATGATGCTGTATGCAAAGAAAATGAAGAGCCACAAAGTTTCAGCTGATGATAACAAAATGCCCATTGGAAACCATCTCTTGTTGAAGGGGTTACTCGTTACAGTAAATGGTAACATATTCGATATAGGATTCCCTGGATGGCTCGTTGTAAGACTGCCGAAGGAGAGAGAAAGACCATTCAAAAATCGCTTGAGAAATCGCATGCGTGACATGAAATCAAGTCGACTTGCTCGGGCACAGCCGCTCCCTGAACGCTGGTGGACCAAGAGACCGAAACCTGTTGACAAAGGTATGAGGACACTTGAGAGACTGATTGGCCCTGCGGCCTACAGAGGTTCACACCGTCGCAGCCTCGGCATTCAGGGGAAGCAGTTGGAATCAGGGAGACAGCGAGACCGGCGGCCGATTATGGACACCCGACCAGACGCGCGCGGTATCCCCACACACACAAATCCGGATGAAGGCGCGGCTCGCAGACCAACCGCGAGACCTGAACAGGTCAAGCGGATTCAAGATATCACGCGAATACCGAACAAATTGCAGAAACGAAAAGGCGACGATGAGAAGGATGAATTCCAGGACTTTTCGTAGGTGATTTCATGCCACTAATCGATGATACGATGGATGAATCTACACCATGGCTCATCGAAAAATTACAACAGAGATACGCCCCAAACGATGTCGGTTTAATCGTCGATGGTGACTCGGGTGACGCTCCAGTTTGGTGTGTTACGCTGCCAGCATTGGAAAGATGGTTCGCGGAATTGGAAGCCTCGACGAACCAGACATTGGGGCGGAGATTGGCCTATGCATCAGCCGAATCAGAAGAGATGAGGTGGAGCAATGCACCACCCCTTCCCAAGTCTTGGCTCGGACAACAAAAGAAGCGTGTAGCGACCGTGAACTCCGATTGGGGTGCGCGAGGACTGGGACAAATTGAGATTCTTGAAACCGCTGCTGATGGGGCGACCCTGCTGGTTGCCAATCGGGGGCATACTGCAATTGCGGCAGGGATGGGGAATGCAGCATGGGAATGTATCCAAGAAAGACGATTCAAATTCCAATGGTCTGATCGCGGGGCTGGAGAGACCGTTGTTCAATCGACCCTCGATTCGAGAGACATCCCTGCGTCGAAAATGGTAGATTTATCGTGGTCTGATCTCGATGGGAATCCGTCTAACGATGAGCGGCTTTACAACCGTGCCCGACACGAAACTGAGGGTGTGTGGACGGTCGAGGGGAATCGGGTGGTGATGTTGCATCAGGACCTCTTGGTTCGATTTGTGGCCTTGGCCACACCATACATGGCAGATACACCCCGTTCCACCGATGCTCGTACTGAGTGGAAGGGAGTGGATGAAGTGGAAAAAATTGTGTTCTGGGATGCAATGGCTGAGGCTTCAAGGAAACAGTTCCTAGCCTCGGGTGAATTGGTTCTCATCGCCGAGCCCGAGGGTTGGAAATCGATTTCCAATCGACACCTATCGACCCAGGGCCTGGGTTGCGTTAGTGAGGCGACTGGAATCGATGGGCATGGTGGCGTTGACCTGCTCATTCCAGCAGTACTACACCCGGCGATTGTCGCCGGGATTTTAATCGGTTGTTGGGAGCGTGCAGAAGGGCGTGCTGCCAAGGCGAGTTGGTCATCAGAGAAAGACGGGCACCATATCAGATTGGAAAGTCGACGGACTATCGCAGAATAGTCCCATAAAGGTCCGGGATTGCGTGATACTACGCCACACGGCCTCACTCAAGCATTAAGTGTAAAGCGTCGTGTCGCCAAAGAGTCAGAAGGGTGCTACGCACCCTGTGGAGATGAAACATATGGGACTAAATCACAATCAGTGGGCCGTCGTCGCAATAACCGCAACAATCTGCTTAGCCGGCATGTATACAATCGTCGGCTCAGCGCTAGAAACACTCGATTCTGCTGGATTCGAAGGGGCAGGAGATGACATTCAAGCGCCTGACGATGAAACTCAAAGAGAAGGGCAAGATACTGATGAGGATGGGCTTAGCGATCGTATGGAAATCACCCAATACGGTACTGAATTCGATAATGATGATACAGATGGGGATGGATTGCTTGATGGTTGGGAAGTCGCCAATGGTCTAGATCCACTCGATGATGGTGATGCTGACTTTGGAGAGATTGAATCCAGTCAGAATCCAAACGAAGATGATGTCACTACCGGTGAAAACAATGAGACATTCCCGGACCCTGACAACGGTCCAATGGGCGACCCTGATCGCGATGGGTTGCCAAATGCTGAAGAAGCGGAATATGGCACAAATCCAAATCTGCGCGACAGCGATTCAGATGGGCTTAACGATGGTTGGGAGGTACTCCACCAACAAACCGTAATCGGTGCCGATGGAATTCCATTTACGCTGATGAACCCAACCGATGCAAACTGGGAATGCAGCCTGTTGAGCCCTCAAGTTGTCGCAGATTGGATTGAGTCTTTCGGCATTGATGAATGGAACCTACTTGAGGATTCATTCACAGGGCGCCATTCCTGTGACACTGTTCTTGATGTCGACTCTGATACCATGCCAAATTACATCGAGGAGAGGTATGGAACCGATCCTTGGTCCGAGGACAGCGATGGAGACCTCATTGGCGATGAAGTTGAGGTGGCATTTGGAAACATCAACATCGATTCATACTGTGGGAACACGGTCAACTCAATGTCGATTGAGGCCCCATTCACACAAGCTCGAATCGTCGAGGAAAACCTCGCATGGTTTGAGGAGGACATGGATGGCGATGGCCGAGCTAACGGCCCAGGTGACTGGGATACCGATGGCGATGGTATGCCAGATGGTTTTGAGTTCTGTTATCTCGAAATCCTTGATCCTGCTAACGCGACCGATTCGTTTTCGGATTCCGATGGTGATGGGTTGTCCAACGTCGAGGAATACCAAGTGGCTTACACATGGGGCGCTTCCCAATTCACCGACCCTACAGATCCTGATTCGGATGACGATTTCATGCCCGATGGTTGGGAAGCCAACAATGGATTGAATCCCCGCAATGGTAGCAATGGTATCGAAGACCCTGACCACGATGGATTCGACCAGAATGGGAACGGCGATGTTCGTCTTTCTGAATTTGATGGGTTTGCTCGAGTGCACGCAATTTCCGTTGACCTCTATCAAGAGGTTACGGCCAACCAGACGGTGGCATGGGCGAAAGTTACGCTTTCAGGTGCAAGTTCAGGTGGTTCACAATATGAGCTCATTCCACTTACAGCCCCGTGCGATGGATTCGTTTACTCAATCAACGCTCAAGTCAATCAAGAGATTACTGAGCGGAGTTTCGTATGGATGAATATTGTAGAACATGAAGAGCGATTTACGAATCTCGATGAATACGAAGCCCGTGACAGGGACGGAGATGGTGTCATTGATGGCCGCTCAAGCGACCCACTCAACCCCGACACAGATGGGGATGGTCTACTCGATGGTATCGAGGTCATGGGATGGACGATTCGAGTTGTGAACCGTGGTGTGAATGAAGTTCATGTGTACAGTGACCCCGGTGTATTCGACACCGATGGTGACGGTCTCAACGACAGTCGTGAATACTACATCACCTACACCAATGCGAGCAACAGAGATACCGACAGTGACAATCTGGAAGATTACACAGAAGCCGTAGATGGGTTCGTCTGGGATGGCGTCCCATACACAACCAATGCATCCATGTTCGATACGGACAATGATGGACTAGAAGATGGTGAAGAAATCGCTCTGGGTTTGGATCAATACATCACACACGCGAACAATTCGGATACCGATAACGATACGCTGAATGATGGTGATGAAGTCCTCTTTATCCCTAGACCTTGGCAGTCTGCCACGAACCCACTGGTCAACGATACTGACAATGATGGTATGCTGGATGGATGGGAGATGCAGGTGGAATCCACCACCGAAAATACACGCTCACATTCATTGTGGATTTCGATGAGTACCTGGCGACCTGTCGGTTGCGAGGACGCGACTTGTGAGAAGGCCGCTGGAGGCTGGATTTACCTGAACGGTATCCAGGAATGGTCTGGCAGTCCGGGAGATGCGGATAATGATGGGAAAGCCGACCCGAAATACTTCATTTGGGAAATGAACCTGACTGGATTCTCAATGCCTGCAGATGGGGGCCGATGGGCCCTCGACCCTGCCATGGGTAGTCTACCTGATGCCAACTTCGATGTTGACAATGACACTCTACCGAACGCGATGGAGGCACCAGATCGTTGGAACACCAACCCTGTTGATGACGATACCGACGGTGACCGATTGGCAGATGGTTGGGAAGTTTACTGGTCGGATAAGGCTCTAGAATTGGGTCTATCAAACTCAGAGGAATTGCAAGCAATCGGTGCTCGAGGCCCCATGGACCCAAGCATGATTGACAGTGACTTGGATGGTATTGAGGATGGCGAAGAGGACTTCGATCAAGATGGTTTGAATCGAACAAATCTCCTGAATCGCTACTGCCCATCTCACAACGACCCAACGACATTCAACTGCCACATCGACCCAACAACCGATGCAGGTGGACAGTTCTATGATGACCTGGAGAATTTCACCAATTACGAGGAGTTACTGAATGGAACGAGTCCCGTCCAAAACGATACCGAAGGTGACGGCCTAGAGGATGGTCCAGAGGTGTTCTACCAAGACCATGACAATGATGACATGGCCTCTGGCTGGGAATACTACTTCCAGTTCGATCCATTCGATGCGGCAGATGCAATCATCGATGTTGACCAAGATGGATACACGAACAAGTGTGAAGAGAAATGGTACACGAATCCACGTGAACCAACCAGCTTCCCTGGTCAAGGTCAGCATTGTGACAACTTTGAATGACGGAACTAGGTAGGAAAGCGCCCTTTAGGGCGCTCAATCGAACCAACGATTCAAAACAGTGTAGGTTGCCCTGCTATCATGGTGAAGGGCATTGGTCGTATTGGTTCGGCCTTGTGCGTCTTGATTTTACTTTCACCGCACGGAGTCTCCGAAACGGGTACATGGGATGACCCCCCACAACTTATTTTCGATCAGAATCAGGGCCTATTAATCGATTTAAGTCTCAATATTTCTGGCACCTATATCGATGAAGAGTACCCCAATACGTTTACCTGGAGGATTTTCCGTGGCACAGATGTATGGTTAAGTGGAGATTTACTGGAAAGCCTTGTTGAAAGTGGTGAGTCCCATGAATCTAGTCGGAACACTTGGGAGTTCTCACTTGACCTGAATTTTTCATCCTACTCATCTTGTGCCTGTGTCCTTGAAATTGAGACAGAAGACTCCAATGGGCAACATGTTGTTGCACAACTGATGTTTTTCAGACAACATTCTGACAATGTCATACTACCTCCGCAAATCATCCTGGATAATCCGCCTGAAATCATCAGAGGAACTGTTGTATTGCAAGCCATTTCAAGGGATGCTGCTGGTTTTGTGGGCTTGCAATGGGCAATTAGCAATCACAGCGATATGGGACTCCCTTGTTCATTCCACTACACCAATGCTCAAGCATGGCCAGAAGAAATGAACTGGAGTGAGGTAACTCAAACCCCCTCTGCAGGCAACCAAACACTTACAATTAATTCGACCAACTATGAAGATGGAGATTACTTCCTTCTGGTTCGAGCCGTGCGAGGTGGGGAACAATCCCCATCATCATGCCACCGACTAGGAATAGACAACAATCCTCCAACTGCTTCAATCGATGGTCCCACTCATTCGGTTGAATTTTCTGGTGAAATTCAATTTGATGGGGGTGGGAGTAGTGACCAATTTTTGGGCCAAGAAGGGTTGGTTTATCTCTGGGTATTAGAGGATGAACTTGGAGAAAATTTGTATTATCATAGTGCGAAGAATTTCCGTACTTTTTGGGTCGACGCGTCACAGGCCGGAAATTACACCCTCACCTTGACTGTCGCCGACGATGCAGGGTTTTCCGATACCGTATCTCACCAATTTAGTATCACTAACCAGGAACCTGTGGCAGCTCTAAGAATTGGGGGTCAGGCGCTGGAAGATGGAGATAGTATCACTCTCACCGACAGTCCGCAATGGCTGCTTGAATGTGGTGATTCGACCGATACCGACAACGATCAGTCTGGACTCGTCTGTACATGGTATATCGACGAGGAACCGATGATGACTGGGTGGACAAGACAATTGCAATGCCCAGATGACCTGTCTACCCCTCACACCTTGATGCTTGAAGTGACGGACGATAATGGGGGCAGTGATACAATATCAGTGCAATTTGGCGTACGAGATACCCCTTCCGACCCAACATATGTCGCCGATGACGGCATGGGATTCTTGTCGATCATCGGCATAGTTATCGCCATCACTCTGGCTTTGCTCGCAGTTCTTGTAGCGGTTCGGCAGTATTCAGGTGGGTCAACATCAATCCCCAAGTGGAAACGAGAATGACCCGAATGGCTCATGAAGGGTCAACGAGTCGGCAATGTCGATGTATGAGAGGGTGACCGCTGCCTTGGGCGAACGCCCTGAAGGAATCTCGCATTCCGAGATGAGAAAGCGGCAGCATGATTTCTGTTCGGAATTACCAACCGATGCGGTTGCAATCATCGCCAACAACCCCGTGTCCATTCGTAGTCGAGATACACATCATCGCCATCGATTCAACTCCTACTTACACTACCTCACAGGATGGCATGGAGAGGATGGTTTGGCTGCATTCTACCACGATGGTGACAATTGGATGTGCCGCCTCTATGTACAACCACGTGACATCGTAAAGGAGACTTGGACGGGACGGAGGCCTGGGGTGGAAGGTGCACTTGAGAATTGGCCTGTGGATGAAACCGTTAGCCGAGATGAACTGAGTGATAATCTCACACAATTACTCGACAATGTTGAGAACATATATCACATCCAGTCTCTCGATGATACGGTCGATCAAATTGTAGAATTGGCTTTGCATGATGAGCCGAAAAACCCCCGACCTATTCTCGATGAACTACGCGTCATCAAATCCGCGGATGAAATCGCTTTGATGCAATACTCAGCCGATTTAGCAGCATATGCCCATGTCGAGGCAATGAGGCAATGTAAAGCAGGCATGGGCGAATGGCACATGCAGTCAATTATCGAGGGTTGTTTCCTTTACCATCAGTCAGAATGGGCCTATCCAAGTATTGTCGGTAGTGGAGACAATGCAACCATCCTCCATTACAATGAAAATACAGATGTCATGGATGATGGGGATTTGGTACTGATTGATGCTGGCTGTGAAATTGATGGCTATGCCAGTGATATCACCAGAACATTCCCGGCGAACGGAAAGTTCTCTGACGCTCAACGTGCTATTTACGAACTCGTTCTCAAGGCGGAGTTGGCTGGTATTGAGGCCTGCCAAGCCGGATCACTATGGGGGGCGATGCACGAGGCAACTTCACGTGTTTTGGCTCAAGGCCTCATCGATTTGGGCATCCTTGAGTGCACCTTTGAAGAGGCACTTGGTGACGATTTCAATGGGCTTTACCGCCAATTCTTCATGCATGGAACAGGTCATTTCCTTGGCCTGGATGTTCATGATGTCGGCGGAGGACGGCAAGGAGACAGCCAACCCGAAAGAGTGCTTACACCCGGCATGGTTTTGACAATCGAGCCGGGGTTGTATTTTGGAGCATGGAGAGAGGATGTGGACATTGACCCAAAGTGGGCTGGAATTGGGGTCCGGATCGAGGATGACGTCCTCATTACCGAAAATGGTCCAGTTGTGTTGACGGCAAAATGCCCGAAGGAAATCACTGAAATTGAAGCGCTTGTCGGCTCCGAATGAGGGTTTGAATTGTGGCGAGATATTCTTGAGACTCAGCGAGGGCCATCCCCGCCGCGTCTGAGTGTTGAAGATGCCACCATTTTGTACGAAGAAGCAGATTTCAATCTGCTCCGCAGTGTTGCATTGGAGAGGCGGAGACTGGTCAACCCGGGCAACCATGTCACATACATGATTGATCGGAATGTAAACTACACAAATGTCTGTACAATCAACTGCCAAT
>Ga0066836_10000090_pt1 | contig 34018 bp, 33 predicted proteins | sample ETNtaG_18_FD_71568 | JGI IMG/M metagenome (GOLD analysis project Ga0066836, IMG submission 71568) | Marine microbial and viral communities from oxygen minimum zone, Eastern Pacific Ocean - ETNP201302SV91 | ecosystem: Environmental > Aquatic > Marine > Oceanic | place: Pacific Ocean: Eastern... | reverse complement strand
TGGCTGCTAGTTCGTTAGCACGCTCTTCAATACGCGAGTGAATGCCCATAGTTAGGCCGTAACCTGTACCATTGATTTGCTCTAGCACACTATCAAGGTCTTTCGACTTAAAGCGAACAATATGTACCACAGGACCGAACACTTCTTTTTCAAGCACATCAATGTTCTTGATTTCATATAAGGTCGGCGCAAAGAAAGTACCGTTTTCAAAGCCTGCTGGCATTTCATTGCGATAAAGCAGCTTAGCTTTATCTTCCATATACTCTTGGTGATCGGTTAGGCTCTTAAGCGCCTTCTCGTCAATCACAGGGCCAACATCGGTAGCAAGTTGCGTTGGATCACCAACGGTAAGCTCTTTCATGGCGCCGGTTAGCATTTCGATAAGATCATCAGCAATTTCGTCTTGTACAAACAATACGCGAAGTGCTGAACAGCGCTGACCGGCACTTTGGAAACCAGAGTGGATCACGTCATCAACTACCTGCTCTGGCAGTGCAGTTGAATCAACAATCATACAGTTTTGACCGCCGGTCTCTGCAATCAATGGCACCTGTTCGCCACCACGTTCTGCAAGCACTTGAGAAATTAACGTACCGGTTTGCGTTGAACCTGTGAACATTACCGCTTTAATGCGCTCGTCTGGTAGAAGGGTTTCGCCCACTTCTTTACCAGGCGACACAATAAGTTTCAGTGCGTCTTCTGGCAGGCCTACCGAGTGCATAATATCTACCGCACGCTGCGCAATAATGCTGGTTTGTTCAGCAGGCTTAGCAATAACCGTGTTACCTGTTACAAGTGCCGCTGCCACTTGGCCTAAGAAGATGGCTAGTGGAAAGTTCCACGGGCTAATACAAAGCACAACACCACGAGGAAGTAAGCGTTGATCTTCAGCAAGCTCTTCTGCACGCGCCGCGTAGTAGCGACAGAAATCAACGGCTTCACGCACTTCATCAATACTGTCTTGCGCTACTTTACCGGCTTCACGCATACAGATAGCGATAAGTTCTGCCATGTGGCGCTCAAGCGCATCTGCTGTTCGATTAAGTATTTCAGCGCGCTCGCTTACATCGCGTTTAGACCATGCTTCAAACCCAGCTTCGGCTTCATCTAATGCTTTACGCATATCATCAGGCGTAGCGTAATGGTGATAACCTACCACGTCGTTGTGGTTAGTTGGGCTAAGTACCGCTGTCGCACCTTCTGGCACTTCACCGGTCACTTTGTAGTAATCCTGCCAGCGTTCAAGTTCGTGTTTAAGCGCCGTTACCGCATTGGTGTCGGTAAGGTCTAGACCACGCGAGTTATCGCGCTCTGGCGCATACAGCCCACGTGGGGTTTTGATTAACTTATTATAGCGTACTTTCAGGCGTTGTGTTTTCTCTACCGGATCTTCAAGCAAAGACTCAACCGGTTTTTCATCGTCAACGATGGCGTTTACAAACGACGAGTTCGCGCCGTTTTCAAGAAGACGACGTACAAGGTAGGCCAATAAGTCTTCGTGTTCACCTACAGGTGCATAAACACGGCACTGAATTTTATCCTGTGTTACCACCTGATCGTAAAGAGTATCGCCCATACCGTGCAGACACTGGAACTCAAAACCTTCTTTGTCGTCACCAGCAAGCTCAACAATTACAGACGCTGTGTAGGCATTATGAGTCGCAAACTGCGGGTAAATGGTGTCGCGATACTCAAGTAGACGGTTCGCACAGGCATGGTATGACACATCTGTTGACGACTTACGGGTAAATACAGGGAACTCTTCAAGGCCCGCTTGTTGAGTAAGCTTAATCTCAGTATCCCAATAGGCACCTTTAACTAAACGCACCATTAGCGGACGACCTACCTCTAGGGTAAGTTCACGTAAGTGCTCTATAACGTGGATTGCGCGTTTTTGGTACGCCTGTACGGCCAAGCCAAAGCCTGTCCAACCGTTCAGGTCTTCATCGCGAAATACAGCTTCAATAATATCTAGAGAAAGCTCTAGACGGTCAGCTTCTTCCGCATCTACGGTTAAACCGATATCGTATTCTTTCGCCATCATACACAGCGCTTTCAAGCGCGGCGGAATGTCTGCCATGGCGCGTTCGCGGTGAGAAAATTCAAAGCGTGGGTGAATAGCAGAAAGCTTTACCGAGATCCCCGGTGAACGCTTAGGACCGCGTCCGTTAGCCGCTTTACCGATTACTTTTATTGCTTTTACGTATGCATCGTAGTAACGCTCAGCGTCGCGCATAGTGCGTGCGCCTTCGCCTAGCATGTCGTAAGAATATACGTACCCTTTGGTTTCTTTCTCTTTGGCGCGATCTACCGCATCTTCAATGGTTTCGCCCATAACGAACTGACGACCCATAACACGCATCGCAATGTTCATGGCGCGGCGAATAACAGGTTCACCCAAGCGGCCAAGGGTTTGTTTTAATAAGCCAAACTGTTCTTTCTTGCGCTTGTCGGCATAGTTCACCATGTTGCCCGTAAACAACAAGCCCCACGCCGATGCGTTAACAAATAACGACTCTGAATTCCCCAAGTGAGGTGTCCACTGTCCCTGAGACAGTTTGTCACGAATAAGCTCATCTTGAGTGGCTTTGTCTGGAACACGCAGCAAGGCTTCAGCCAAGCACATCAATACCACACCTTCTGCTGTAGATAGCGAGTATTCATTTAATAATGCGTCAACACCACCGTGCCCTTCTTGCTCTCGGCGAATTTGAAGCACCATCTTTCGTGCGCGTTCCCATGCACGGCTTCGTGCACGTGGGTTTACCTCGGCAATGGGAAGGATTTGATCCACAGCCACCGACTCACTAATGCGATAGTAGTCTCTTATACGCTGGCGTAGGGGTGAAGTTGTATGAAGTGTGTCGTTAATGAGCATTGCAACCCTTTCATAGAAATAGCTGTAACAAAAAGCGTTCCCGCCGTGTAAGACTGCTCACGGTTACATGGAAGCGGCTAAAAAACAAGCAAAGTCGAAACCCTGCGTTGACCTGTCGTTCTTCTTTTAACTTTATACTTTTGGATGAAGATCACGACAGTGCCAAATTTGCGCGGATGGTAGCACACAAAATCGCCCTGCCAAGCCCCTACCAGCAAAGTTTTTTTGATTCTCTGTCAAGCTACGTATTCAGTGCGTTAGATGACATTTCACACGCAGCTCAACAAGCCCTGTTTTTCACTTTTCATCAAAAGAAATAACGGTCACGCCAGGTTGTGAATATTTGTCCATTTCAGTCAACGCATTAGGCGCTTCTTGAAGTGAAATTATCTTTCCAATCAGGGCTTGGGGATTCAGCTTTTTTGTGGCGATCATGCCAAACATGGCCTCGTAACGATACGCCTGCATACCGTGACTACCTATTACTTCAAGCTCATGTGCAACGACCGTATCCATGGGAATAGGTGGCGTCGATTGCTCAGCTAACAGCAGACCAACTTGAACATGTTTACCACGCTTTCTCAGGCTGTTTACTGAATTTACACAGGTAATAGGATTTCCTAGGGCGTCAATTGACACGTGCGCACCGCCTAAGGAAACGCGCTTGATTGTCGCAGACACATCCTTTTCATTCTTAGCATTAATCACTACATCAGCGCCTAACTTTTTCGCCAATGCCAATGCTTCATCTGATATATCAACAGCAATAACGTTTGCGCCAATACTCGATGCAATCATCACAGCAGATAGCCCAACGCCACCACAGCCGTGAACAGCGACCCATTGCCCAGCGCTCACCTTACCTTGGTCAACCACTGCGCGAAATGATGTAGCAAAACGGCAACCCAAGCTAGCCGCAGTCACGTAGTCTATTTCTTCAGGGAGATGAACCAGATTAACGTCTCCAAAATCGATTTCTACATATTCTGCAAACGAGCCCCAGTGAGTAAAGCCCGGCTGTGTTTGGTTACCACACACCTGGTGATTACCCGAAGAGCATTCTGAACATCTTCCACACGCACTAATAAAAGGAACCGTAACTTTATCGCCCGCTTTGAATCGCTTTACATCGCTTCCAACGGACTCGACAACACCAGCAAATTCATGACCCGGTACATGAGGTAAGTTTATTCCATCATCATGTCCCATCCAGCCATGCCAATCGCTGCGGCACACGCCTGTGGCTTTTACCCGTATCACTACCCCGTGAGATTTTGGCATGGGCTTCTTTACGTCCTGAATATTTAATTTTCCACCAAACGATTCAAATACCACAGCTTTCATGATTACAGCCCTCCAAAATAAGACTAATAAGTGTTCACACCATTGTGACTAAGTCTAAAAGAGTGCTCGCGAAATAACCTTGCTTTCTATTTAGCTTAAATAGCCCAAATTGAAAGAAGCTTTTAATTGATATTTAATTGAGGAAAGAATCCATCAAATAGGACATAAAGAAGAGCATGGATAATGTTGATAAGAAAATTTTAGCCTTACTTCAAAAGGACGGAAAATTGTCGAACGCCAAGCTGGCTGAAAAGCTCAATATGAGTGAAACACCCTGCTGGAGACGCGTAAGACGATTAGAGAGCGAAGGATACATTGAGAGTTACCAAGCGAACCTGAACAAACGAAAGCTAGGGTATGGCGTGCTGGCGTTTGTACAGCTCACTTACACAGCCCATGACACAAAAACAACGAGTGACTTTATTGATATTATTCAACGCTGCGACAACGTTTTAAGCTGCCACAACATCACAGGTGGCGCTGATTTCTTACTACAAGTGGTGGCCAGAGACTTGGATGATTACGGCCACTTTGTAGATACAGTACTGCGAAAACTCCCCGGCATATCAGATATATCATCAAGTATTTCCCTTAAAGAGCTTAAATCAACAGTTCGACTGCCTTTAGATTGCTGAATAAACACCACAAAAAGTGCCATACTTAAATTTTGGTACATTTGTCTAATTTAACTCTGGAGTAATAAGTAGAAGTATAAAAACCGTCTACACTTTAAAAAAACAAAAATACAAATAGATAGGTATTTGCCGATGTGGTTAAGAAAATTCAGTTTAATTCAACGTTTGGGCATTATCGTTGCCCTAATTACGCTGTTATTTGTACTTCTTACTGCCGTTGTTTTAAACAGGCACTACGAAGCATTAAAGCAAAAGTCTTATGATGAAAATCAGCACCTGGTCGAGGTGGTTCATACCATGCTCAGTAGCTTCGCGGCGCGCGCCGACGTAGACGAGGCAACCGCTAAGCAACAGGCGTTAGAGGCCGTCAAAGCGCTACGATACGACGGCAGCAACTACTTTTGGATCCAAGACCAAACGCCATCTATGGTTATGCACCCCATCAAGCCCGCCCTTGACGGTCAAGATTTACGAACCTTTAAAGACGGGAACGGCAAAGCCTTCTTTATAGAAATGGCGCAAAAAGTGAAATCGAAAGGTGAAGGTTTTGTCGATTATGTATGGCCGCTTCCCGGTGAAGAGTCACCTACCGACAAAATTTCCTACGTTAAAGAGTTCAAGCCGTGGGGATGGACAGTGGGCTCTGGTATCTACCTTACCAATCTTGAAAAAGAATTTGCTCATCTTCGCAATGTGATTGCGGTGTTTTGTCTGGTTAGCATAGTGCTAGTTGTGGTGCTTGTTTATGTGATTGGCGGCAGCATAGTGAAACCGGTTCAAGAAGTAAGTGAGCGAATGAAGGATATCTCACAAGGAGAAGGTGATCTTACCCGCTCGTTGCCTGAAACTGGCCAAGATGAAGTAACGCGTTTGGCACGCTACTTTAATGAATATACCGAAAAAATGCGCCATTCTCTGTTGGGGATCCGTGAGAATATTAATTCACTGACCCAGCAAGCAGAACTTGTAGAAACATCAAGTAAAAATAGTAACGCTCAGGCACAGACGCAAAATGAAAATATGCTTCAAGTTGCCGCTGCCATGGAAGAGATGACAACGCAGATAAATGAGGTTAGCAATAACGCAGATTCTGCAGAAAAGAGTACCAGCAGCGCGCGGGGTAACGTGCAAAACGGCGCCTCGGTTGTGGATAGTACCGTAAACGATATACGCTCTCTTACCTCTGATATTGAAAGCGTAAGTAGCGCTGTTACCGAACTTGCTGCGCAGACTGAAAGCATTGGTGCAGTGCTTGATGTAATTCGCGGCATTGCCGAACAAACTAACTTACTGGCGCTTAACGCTGCTATAGAAGCAGCGCGAGCTGGCGAGCAAGGACGAGGTTTCGCCGTCGTAGCTGATGAAGTGCGTACACTGGCAAGTCGAACCGGACAAAGTACCGATGAAATCCAAGCGATGATAGAAAAGCTGCAAAGTAATGCCAAAAGCGCAGTAGATGCAGTAAAAGTAAGCCAGTCAGCGTCAACCAAAACGGTAGACAACGCTATACAGGCGAATCAAAATCTGCAAGAAGCTGATCGCTTAATGACTGAAATTGCAGATATGAGTAGTGAAATAGCGCGGGCTACCGAGCAGCAAGCGGAAGCCGCTACCGAAGCGAATATGCGCATCAATGCGCTTTCGGGTGCTGCTGATAGTAGCTTGAGAACGGCAGATGAATTAGCAGCTGCGAGCCAGGCGTTACGCGCAAGCTGTATAGCAATAATGGACATTGCGAACCGCTTTAAGCTTTAAAGCATTTTACATTTCAACGAGCCTGCTGCGCTTTGCTGCAAAGCATTGAGAAGCAGGCTCACTTTACTGCTGCTACCACTCCATAGCTCACGGCAATTTTCTTTTAAAAAAAGTAAACTTTGCCGAATTTTGCTTCTCTTACGTCAAGTTGTTTAAAAGCTCACATGGTTTAATCAATACACCTACCTTCTGCGTATGGAAGAAAAGACCTGAGTGCATTACACTCAGAGGCACCATAAGTGGCGGTTAATCGATTACTTTTTATTGAGCGATATACTAGCCACCAAAGTAGTGACTTATGCGCAATAAAAGCCAGACGCGCAAAAAATCAAGGAGTTGAATATGAGCAGTGGTTCAAAGGGTAAGCCTATTTTATTATGGGTTGTCGGTTTTTTCGTGTTGCTATTTTTGGTGTATTTCCTGTTCGCCAATACCATCATCAAATCTATTCTTGAGTCCAAACTGGGCGAATCCTATGGAGCAGAAGTGAATATCGACGAGTTCGACCACTCTCTTTTTCCAACAACTGTTACGCTGAAAGGTATTGCACTCACCAACCCCACAAAGCCTACTCACAACCAAGTTTTTGTAGGCGAAGCTCATGCAGACGTTGAGCTAAAGCCACTGTTAGATGATCAAGTTATCTTAAACAATCTTGATTTACTGAAAGTGCAGTTCGATACACAGCGCGAGTCTGAAGGTGAAGTGTATCGCGTTCCAGAACGTTCACTGTCATTTGACGAAATTAAAGCAAAAGCCAAAGAAGCCGTGCCTACGGTTGACGAACTTCTCGCCCGCAATCCACTAAAAACCACTGCTGCCATTGAAAATGCAAAGTCTGCCTACGAAACCTATGGAAAAGGTTTGAAAGACGACTATGAATCTTTACCTGATAAGTCGCGCATTGAGTACTACAAAACGCAGGTAGCCCAGCTAAAAGAAACGAACTATAAAGACCCTCAAGCCTTGGTACAGGCAAAGTCTTCTTTTGATAAGTTGAAAGAAGAAATGCAGGCAGACCGCGCGCTTATTAGCAATTTCACGGAAAAAGCGAGCGATGCCAAACAAGCCCTTAGTGAAAGTGTTGAAGCACTTAAGAAAGCGCCACAAGAAGATTACGCGTTGCTGAAAGGGGTAATTGCAGGTGACCAAGCGGCACTTTCTCAAGTCACTTACTTTGTGTTTGGCGACAAAGCGGCGGAATACACTGAGTACCTTATGGCAGCAATGCAAATTGTTATGCCGCTCATTCAAGGTGAAGAAAAAAGTGAAGCACCGACTGAAGTGCCGTCGATTTTGGTGAAAGAAGCCAATGTATCAGTGCTTTGGCAAAATGAATCTATCACCAGCAAATGGAACAACATTACAAACGTTCACGAAGTATTCGGTAACCCCACCACCTTTACTATTGAAGCAGCGGGCGAGTTACTAAAGTCGTTTACTTCCAGCGGTGAATTCTGGATTGACGGCGACGGTGTTGATGCCAGCCAAGTCTGGCAGCTAGCCGGCGTAAATATGTCTAACATTTCATTTAGCGGTAATGAAACACTAAATGCGGTGCTTAAATCAGCGCTGATGAAAACCAATGGATCGATGAAAGTCACTGATAACATGCTTACCGGTACGGGCGAAGTTGACCTTCAGCAGCTCGTTATGGAAGCAACTGGCACCAGTGATATCACCAGTGCTATTGCGCAGGCACTGCAAACGTTAACCAGCCTAAACATGACGATGCTGCTAGACGGCACGCTTTCAGACCCTGGCTTTAACATTAAGTCTGATCTGGATAATAAGCTGGCTAAAGCGGCGCTTTCACAGCTTACTGCCAGCCAAAAAGACAAGCTGGATGAATTAAACAACAAACTCAACAGCATGATAAGTAACGAACAATCATTGCTATCAGGCGAGCTTGTTGACGTAAACAGTATGCTTAGTGCAGCCCAAGGCGACAGTGCCGCCCTTCAGGAGCTGCTTCAAGCTCAACTTAACAACGTTGTTGAGCAGCAAAAAAGTAAGCTGTTTGATAAATTGAAAGGAAAATTGGGCCAAGGTGAATAATGCGCCTTTGACTCGACGCTGCTTCGCGGCATAATAAGACACAGCAGAGGCGAAGAGCCTCTGCTTTTTTTCCGCTTAACCACATTGTCAGGTGAATCTGTGTTACAAGGTAAATGGCTTCCCATTGTATTGATAGTACTGCTTGGTCTATTGCAATACAGGCTATGGTTTGGAAAAAATAGTATTCCCGATTACTTCAACCGAAAACAAGAAGTTCACTCTCAAGCCCTTCAAAATGCCAACCTCGCTCAGCGCAATGCCCTACTTAAAGCTGATATTAGCGATTTAAAAATTGGTCTAGAAGCCATTGAAGAAAGAGCTCGAAATGAACTCGGTCTGATTAAAAAGGGAGAAACCTTCTACCGTATTTTGCCCGCAGATTCTAAGTGAAGAAAATGACATCGCCCCGCGTTGTTGCGGTTATCCCCGCAGCCGGAGTTGGCAGCCGAATGCAGGCTGACCGCCCAAAGCAATACCTCACCTTAAATGGTAAAACCATTCTTGAACACACGATTGACGCGCTGCTACAGCATCCGTTAATCGACGACGTGATCGTAGCGATAAGCCCAGGTGACGCGTATTTTGATCAATATCGGTTACGTGAAAAACCCATTCGCGTTGTAGATGGCGGAAAGGAACGCGCTGATAGTGTATTGAACGGGCTTATGTCACTTGGCGAGAACGATTGGGCACTGGTTCACGATGCCGCGAGGCCTTGTATAGAAGAAAGCGATATTTCCGCGCTGCTCGAATTAATGAACAGTGATGACGTTTCTGGCGGTATTCTAGCTACCCCTGTTCGTGACACCATGAAGCGGGTCAAACCTTCAACAAATGTTATTTCTCACACTGAAGACCGGGACGGTCTTTGGCACGCTTTAACGCCGCAACTTTTTCCAGCAACATTGCTAAAGCGCGCGCTTCAAAATGGTTTATCACAGGGCGCGAATATCACAGACGAAGCCTCTGCCATGGAGCTTGAAGGCTACAAAGTTTCCATGGTAAGCGGAAGTCCGGCAAATATAAAAATAACGCATCCGGCCGATCTTCCTTTGGCAGAATTTTATCTTAAGCAAAAATTAAGCGCGCAAGGCCAGAACGCTCAAAACTACAGAGCTCAAAGCCACAGCGCAAAAAATCAAAAGGCACAATCATAATGCGAATTGGACACGGATTTGATGTACACAAGTTTGGCGGTGAAGGCCCCATCACAATAGGTGGCGTCAGTATCGACTATGAGCAAGGACTGTTAGCTCACTCAGATGGCGATGTATTACTACACGCACTGTGTGATGCAATGCTAGGTGCAGCAGCACTCGGTGATATTGGCAAGCACTTCCCTGACACAGACGACGCATACGCGGGTGCAGACAGCCGCGTGCTGCTGCGTCACGTTGTCAATGTAGTAAGGGAGAAAGGTTACCGCTTAAGTAATGCAGATATGACCATTGTGGCGCAAGCACCTAAGATGGCGCCGCATATTACTGCTATGCGTGAGATTATTGCCCAAGACTGCAACGTATCGCTTGACGACATCAACGTAAAAGCAACGACCACTGAAAAGCTAGGCTATACAGGCCGTAAAGAAGGCATTGCCTCTCACGCCGTTGTTCTACTGGAAAAATTATGAAGCCTTTACACACTGACCACTGGCAGTACTATTTCGCAAAACCTGTATCCACCGGTATTTTTAAATTCCAAGCCGACGATTTTCAAGTTGTCGAGGATTTGGGTTATACCCCTTGTGGTGAAGGCGAGCACCAGTTTGTATTTATTGAAAAAACCAACACCAATACCGCGTTTGTCGCTGAGCAGCTAGTCCGTTTCGTTAACCTTCCATTACGCCAAATTACCTATGCTGGTCGCAAAGACAAATACGCGGTAACGCAACAGTGGTTTGGTATTCACGCGCCGGGTAAGCCTGACTTCGACTTCAGCAACTTTGAACTGGAAGGCGTTAAAGTGCTTAAGCAAATGCGTCACAATAAAAAGTTGCGAACGGGTCAGCTTAAAGGCAATCACTTTACGATTACCTTGCGCCAGGTACTGCATCCTGAGGCCATTGAAGAGCGTCTTCAAGAAATTGAAAAGCACGGTGTGCCGAACTATTACGGCGAACAACGCTTTGGCGTGATGCGCTTAAATGACATGGGTGAAGTGCAACGCGGTGGAAACCTAGTAATGGCCGAGCGGATGGTAAACGGTGAAACCATCAGACACCGCAACAAACGTTCCATGGCACTTTCTGCACTGCGCAGCTGGCTATTTAATGAAATGCTTTCTGCACGCTTAGAAAAAGACATGTTCGACAAGGTCACTCACGGCGACGCGCTGGTGCTTTCAGGTTCTAACAGCTTTTTCATCAACGAAGGTTCCGACGGCTCTGAGCAGCAGCAAGACGCACAACGTCGTTTTAATGCCAAAGACGTATGCCCTTCAGCACCGCTGTGGGGTAAAGGAGCACTTGTTACGCAAGCTGACACACTAGCGCTTGAGCAATCTGTTGCAGAGCAAAATAGTGAAGTTATCGACTTTTTAAGCCAGTGCGGGTTCGAACAAGAGCGTCGTGCGATAAAAATTTGGCCTTCACAGCTTGAATGGCAGAGTAAGGGTGATACATTTACTATCTCGTTTGCGCTTCCAAGTGGCTGCTTTGCAACCTCAGTCCTTAGAGAGTGCGTGGAAACCTTGTCCCCAATTAACAGGGTGTAAAGAGTATTGAGAAAGCGTGGCGCGCAACAGACTAAACCTCGCGTGGCTGTGGATAAGAATAAAGGAAAGTACGCAACATCATGAGAGCTTCTAGAAAAGGAGACGCGTTAGCACAACTGCTTTATAACGAGGGAATACGTTCGCAAGCAGTATTGAACGCCATTGCTGGTACGCCGCGGGAAAGCTTTTTACCCGACGCGCTGAAACATAAGGCCTATCAAAATACGGCATTGCCAATAGGTCAAGGCCAAACCATTTCGCAGCCTTATATTGTTGCGAAAATGACAGAGTTGCTGCTAGATAGCCCTAATAAACCCGAGAAAGTGTTAGAAATAGGCACGGGTTCAGGTTATCAGACCGCTATACTCGCGCAGCTTTTTGCCAAAGTATTCAGTGTTGAACGTATTAAATCATTGCAGTTCCAAGCGAAACGTCGAATGAATCAGCTCGACCTTCACAATATTGCAATGAAACACGGCGATGGTTGGAAAGGTTGGGCATCCAAGGGCCCTTACGATGCCATTATTGTCACCGCCGCCGCTGCAAGTCTTCCACAGGATCTGTGCGATCAGCTTAAAGAAGGCGGGCGGTTGATTATTCCCGTAGGTAACGAGCAACAATCGTTACTATGTATTGATAGGATTGAAGGTGAACTAAAAACATCGACCATTGAATCGGTCCGATTTGTTCCCCTTGTAGCAGGAGAGCTAATGTGAAGCTTTTTGAGCCATGTTATGACATGGCGTTACGCTGGGCGAGACATCGTCACGCAACCAAATATTTGGGCGGGTTAAGCTTCTCAGAGTCGGTTTTCTTCCCTATTCCACCTGATGTTATGCTTGCGCCAATGGCACTGTCCCAGCCTGCTAGAGCATGGCAGTTCGCTTTTATTACGACCATCGCGTCGATTTTGGGCGGTATAGCTGGCTATTGGCTTGGTTACTTTGCTTTCGATGCTTGGCTGGCTCCGCTTATCGAGAGCTGGGGGTATACCCACAAAATAGACACGGCAATGCAGTGGTTTAAAGACTACGGCGTATGGGTAGTTTTTCTTGCTGGTTTCTCACCTATCCCTTATAAAATTTTCACTGTGAGTGCTGGCTTCTTGCAAATGGCCTTCTTGCCATTTGTACTGGCATCAGCTGTTGGTCGAGGCGCACGCTTCTTTTTGGTCGCAGCACTCATGCGCTGGGGGGGCGCAGCCATGGAGCAAAAGCTAAGGCAGTATGTAGAAGTGCTTGGATGGGGAGTAGTCATCCTCGCAATATTCGCTTATTTACTATTGCGATGACATGCGTAGGCCCCACCTTCACATAGGAATTTTGTTATATATTTGTGTACTCATCGGGGGCTGTGCAGGAAGAAGTGCACCCGCTCCCGTGGTTTTATTAAATAGCCAAGTTTCAGATGGAAGCGAAGAATACACAAAAAAAACCTATAAAGTTCAACGGGGAGACACCCTCTATGCGGTGGCATGGTACACGGGAAATGACTATCGCGACTTAGCAAAATACAACCAATTATCAGCTCCTTACACCATTTTCCCTGGTCAATTTTTAAACGTCACACCACCTTCGAATGTGGCTACAGCCCCCGTTATACCTAAGTCCAAGACCAATCAGTCAACAGCTCCGACCACATCAAATGTAGACAAAAGTTTGGTTGACCGCCCACAACCACAGGCGTATCGTGAAAGTGAAAAAGTTGTTAAGCCACAAAATGTTACAACTGTCAAGAAGCCGTCACAAAGCGTCAAAAAACAAACACCGACGAGTTTTCCAGACAAAGTACAAGAGTGGGTGTGGCCTGCAGAAGGTAAGGTAGTTGGAACCTTCAGTAAGTCAGAGTCAGGCAACAAAGGTATTGATATCGCTGGTGTTAAAGGCAGTAAAGTCGTAGCGGCAGCAGATGGAAAAGTTGTTTACTCAGGTAGCGCACTAAGAGGTTACGGTAATCTGGTTATCATTAAGCATACAGATACCTTTCTAAGTGCCTATGCCTACAACGACACGATTTTAGTCAAAGAACGAGAATGGGTGTCGGCAGGGCAGCAAATTGCAACCATGGGTGACAGCGGAACAAATTCGGTAAAACTTCACTTTGAAGTTAGGTATAGAGGGAAATCATTAGACCCTATGAAATACCTGCCAGCATTAAAATAATAAAAATAAATAACAATAAAAAAAGACAAAGGAGAAACGTCATAAGGTAAACCTTGTAGCAGGAGATTCATGATGGGTAAGTCAACGAAAGCCTTAGAATCAACACCTCAAGATGATGTAGAAGTCATCGATATGCCAGCTGATATGAAAGCTGACGAAACCTTAGTTAACGACGCTGACCTAGAAAATGACGACGCTATTTTCAGTCAGGATGACCAACCTAAAAACCTAGATGCCACACAGCTTTATCTAGGCGAGATTGGTTTTTCACCACTGCTAACCGCAGAAGAAGAAGTTTATTTTGCGCGCCGCTCACTGAAAGGCTGCGAAGCCTCTCGTAAACGTATGATTGTAAGCAACCTTCGCCTTGTTGTTAAGATTGCTCGCCGTTATAACAACCGTGGGTTGGCACTTCTAGATTTAATCGAAGAAGGCAATTTAGGACTAATTCGTGCCGTAGAGAAGTTTGATCCTGAACGCGGATTCCGCTTTTCAACATACGCCACATGGTGGATACGCCAAACCATCGAACGCGCTATCATGAACCAAACGCGCACCATTCGTTTGCCTATTCATGTAGTGAAAGAACTAAACGTTTATTTACGTGCTTCTCGTGAACTTTCACAAAAGCTTGATCATGAGCCAACTGCAGAAGAAATTGCACTAGCGCTTGATAAGCCTGTGGAAGATGTCACTAAGATGTTGCGTTTAAACGAGCGCATTACCTCTGTCGATACACCTATTGGTGGAGAAAATGATAAAGCACTCCTCGACATTATTGCTGACGAGAAAGAGTTTAGCCCTGAAGAGAGCTTACAAGACTCAGATATCAAAAGTAATATTGTAACCTGGCTTGAAGAACTAAACCCCAAGCAACGCGAAGTACTTGCTCGTCGTTTCGGTCTTATGGGATATGAACCTTCAACACTTGAGGATGTGGGTGCCGAAATTGGCTTAACACGTGAACGTGTTCGTCAAATTCAAGTAGAAGCACTTCGCCGTCTTCGCGATATGTTGGGTCATCAGGGTCTTTCATTAGAGAACCTGTTCGACCAAATGAAGTAGCATCTGCGCGCAACGCAAAAATAAAAATGCCAGTGTTGTGAAGCTCTCAATTTTTGAGTTTCACAACACTGGCATTTTTTTATTTTAAATTGGACCTAGTTCCAATCTCTCCGTTAGTTTCGAACGAGAGTAACGAATGTGTAAGGGTGAGGATTTTTCTCATCGGCGTCATGTTCATCACGTGATACTTCCGTCCAACTTGCTGCCGCCTCATAGTCTGGGAACTGTGTATCTCCGTCAACAGTCAAATCAATATGTGTGAGATACAAAGTGTCAGCGCTATCTAAGAACGTTTGGTAAATAGTACCGCCACCGATAATCATTATTTCATCGTTGTCGCTGTTCTCTGCGCTTAGCGCTTTGGCTACCTCAATCGCTGACTCTGGTGAATCTACTACCGTCGCGTCAGATAAGCTGTAGTCAGCATTACTCGTTATAACAATGTTTGGCCTGCCAGGTAATGCCCTTCCGATTGACTCATAGGTTTTGCGGCCCATTATGACGGCTTTGCCTAAGGTGATCGCTTTAAAGTGTTTTAAATCAGCCGGTAAGTGCCACGGCATATCATTATCTGCGCCTATAATTCTGTTTTTCGCCATAGCAGCAATCATCGCTATCTTCATTTCATTACCTATAAAGCCGTTTTTATTGTTGAACCGCGGCAGTATATCAATATCAGCGACCAAATGTGTATTGGCTCAAAGGGTATAGCTTTAACACCCAACAAATAGAAACAGTTATCATTTGCATTATTATTTTAACTGTTCTAGTGTGTATACAGGAGGTCGCGACAATGCAAATAAACTATCTATGCCCTAAACACGCAGATTGGGTTTACAACAACCCAGAACAGGCCCTACACGTAATGGCGCGCGATGAAATGCAAGGCACAATGCTTATGCAAAGCGGTCAGTTCAGTGAAGCAATTCCATACCTTGGCTGTGCGTTTGATATCGCCGTTATTCTGCTTGAGGTAGACGGCGGTGAGAACAACGCAATGACAGCTAAGATTATGGGCTTAACAAGCTTGCTTGAAGAGACATACTTTCATCTGAAACTGCCTCACCACCGAAACGCCATTGTCGACAGAGCTCATACTGTCATCAGCGCCTCGAACAACATCGTGAACAGCAATGTACCACTGCGCTTCGCCGTGTAGTTGCACCGATACTTATGCGCCTAACTACTTCACCTTACTTTTACTAACGCTTTAGGAGAATTCATGAAAGTTAACCTTAAACGCTCAGCTCTAATGCTATACGCCGCTGTATTTAGTTCAGGCGCATTCGCTCATGCAGGACACGATCATGAACACTGGACTAGCGGTGTTATGCATGCTCTGTTTTACGCGTCGCTTGTAGGCTGTGCAGCTGCGTGTGGCTTTGCGGCTTACAAATACTTCAACGCTAAAAAGCGCTCAGCAAAGTAAGGGGGTACAAATTATGATTCATCAATTACTCTCAAAACTTCATGCCGTTAGCCCATTCCCTGCGGTTAGCGCACATTGCGACATTCCTTGCAAAATTTACGATCCGTTTTCGGCGCAGTTGGCTGCGTTGAGTGTTATTCGCTTCGTAGACCTACTTAACGAACTGGCCGAAAAAGAGACACTTACGTTCGCAGATCAAGCGCAAATGAGCCGCCTAGTAGCAGAAAAGGAAACCCATGCAGAGAAAGTAAAGCAAGAAGTCAGGGTAATATGGGGCGATTACTTTAAAGCCCCTCAGTTTGAGAAGTTTCCAGACACTAACGAGCTGGTACATAAAATCATGCTGGCCGGTTCTGGGTGTAAGCAACACGTCAGCAGAGAAAAAGCTGAAGAGCTGCTTTCGTTAGTGAATGAATTTGCCGAGCGTTTTTGGGCAACCAAAAATGTCGCAACCAAAAAAGCAACGTGCCCCTATCCACCTTCTGAAGAAGTGGTTTATCCCGACCTCTAAATGTTTAAAATTATGCGAGTTACGGGGAGCAGCATGTTGCCTTCTCTAAACGACGGTGACTTTGTCTGTGCAATGAGATGGCCTTTTAGGTGGCTGCGTAGTGGGCAAATCGTAGTTGTTAAAAGCAGCACTTACGGCGTAATTATCAAAAGGGTAGACCATGTTAACATCGACGGAACGTTTACCTTAACGGGCGATAACAAGGCCCACTCTGTAAGCCAAGAGGCCATGGGTAAGTTTACTCGCGCTCAATTGCTGGGAAAGGTTATCTATCATATCAGTGAGTAAGCCAGCACGATGAGGGTGCATTAGCCTAACCGCGTTACTTACAAAAAAGCTCGCACGTTGTCTTTGCAACGATGCGAGCTTTTTTTGTTCTAATTTGCTTTAGAGCACTGGTTATGAGTAATTGTTTCTCAACGACTGTTTCTCAGCGACGATACTCAACTTCCACGTCGTAATCGTCTTCGTCCCAGTCGTCGTCATCTAGGTCATCTTCAAACTCATCATGAGCTTCAAGTGTATTCTTGTGGTAAGTGTCCCACTTGAATTCTACTTCTTTCTTCTCTTCTTCCTCTTCCAGTTCAGCTGGAAGAGTTTCAATGAAGTCCATAATGTCGTTACACAAAGGATCTAGGTTCATCTTTTGGAACGCAGAGATTTGATAAACTGGGCCTTCCCAACCCAACGCATCGATCACGTGCTGACAGCGTTCTTCAGCTTCTTCTTCAAGTAGTAAATCGACTTTATTAAATACTAACCAACGGGGCTTTTCTGCCAATTTAGGGCTGTATTTTTCAAGCTCTTCAATGATCGCTTTTGCGTGCTCGGCAGGATCCGTTTCATCAACAGGGAAAATATCTACCACGTGAAGCAAGATACGACAGCGCTCTAAGTGTTTTAAGAAGCGTATACCTAGGCCAGCACCATCGGCAGCACCTTCTATCAAACCAGGAATATCCGCAACAACGAAGCTTCGCTGTGAATCTTGACGAACCACCCCTAAGTTAGGCACAAGGGTTGTAAACGGATAATCAGCCACTTTAGGCTTAGCTGCTGATACAGAGCGGATAAAGGTTGATTTACCTGCGTTAGGCATACCAAGTAAGCCAACATCGGCTAGAAGCATAAGCTCTAGCTTAAGGTTACGAATTTCACCTGGTGTACCATTGGTCTTTTGACGTGGGGCACGGTTCGTACTGCTTTTAAAGCGGGCATTACCTAAACCGTGAAAACCACCTTGTGCCACTTTAAGCTTTTGACCATGACGAGTCAGGTCACCTAATACTTCGCCAGTATCACTATCAGTAGCACGCGTGCCAACAGGCACCATTACGGTGAGGTCTTTACCTTTCTTACCGATACAGTTGCCGCCTTGACCATTTTGGCCACGCTCAGCACGGTGAAAGCGCTCAAAGCGATAATCGATCAATGTATTTAGGTTTTCATCGGCCTGTAAAAATACACTGCCGCCGTCACCACCGTCGCCACCGTCTGGGCCACCTTTAGGTACGTATTTTTCCCTTCTAAAGCCAATTGTACCGTTGCCGCCGTCACCGGCTTCAACGCGAATTTCAGCTTCATCTACAAATTTCATTTATCACTCCGGGCTGTAATGCCGTGGGTTATTAACTTATTTAATGCGAATACTAAGTTTACACCAAATTGCGCATCGGCGCTTTTGAGTCTACTCAGCATTCTAAAAAATTGAGAAGTAAAACCTTGCTCAACGCTAATTCATTTTCAGAATATAATCGCTATTAATTAAGAACAGAAAAAGAAAGAAAGGTTTCACAAAACAAAAAACCCCGCAAGCGCGGGGTTTTTCTAAGCCTGTTCGGCGAGAAGCTTACGCGCTTACTCAGCTACGATGCTTACAAATTTACGGTTCTTCGGTCCTTTAACGTCGAACTGAACTTTACCGTCTTTTAGTGCAAACAACGTGTGGTCTTTACCGATACCCATGTTGTCACCAGCGTGGAAACGAGTACCACGTTGACGAACAATGATGTTACCAGCAAGAACAGATTCACCACCAAAGCGCTTAACACCTAGGCGTTTACTTTCTGAATCACGACCGTTTTTGGTACTACCACCAGCTTTTTTGTGTGCCATGTGTTCGTGCTCCTATTATGCGTTGATACCAGTGATTTTCACTTCTGTGAACCACTGACGGTGACCCGCTTGCTTACGAGAGTGCTTACGACGACGGAACTTAACGATTTTTACTTTATCGCCACGACCGTGTGTAACAACCTCAGCAGTCACCTTACCACCAGCAACGATTGGTGTGCCGATTTTTACGTCGTCACCGTTGCTTACCATTAAAACTTTGTCAAATTCAACCGTTTCGCCTGGGGCTACTTCGATTTTTTCAAGACGAACGGTTTGGCCTTCGGCCACACGGTGTTGTTTACCGCCACTTTGGAAAACCGCGTACATAGTTAACTCCGCTCTGCGTCCACTGACGCTTCAATTCAAAAAACAGGGCGCGAATTGTACGTGAAACATCCGTAAATCACAACCCCGATTCGCAGAAAAATAGATTATTTTTCCAACATGGGGCGAATTATGCCCCAATTGCGTATTTGATGCAGCTTCAAATGCCCAAAAACCGTTAAAAATTCACAAATTTTTTTGAAAAAACAGTAAAAATTTTTAGGTCGTATTAAATCAAAATGGAAATATTGATAGGTCAAATTACATAGAAATGCGATCCAAACAGCGCAAGATCACGCGAGCGAGATCGGCAAACGATCCTCAAATATGCATTGCGATCAGACTGCGATCGAGCTGTTAGATCCCACGAATAGGATCGTTTTTACGATTACTACTTCCCCACTTTGTATCTGTGATTTGGGGCAATGCTACTCCCCTAATTGAGAAACAAAGTTGCTCTTAAACACTTCGTTTTCTTCATACAAACGTCAAAAAATAGCGACTTAACAGGAAAAATTATCGAGAGCACCTATAATTGCATGTGATCGCATGATTAAGGGGGCGTACATGCGGCAAACCGCTAAACACGGAACAGAATTTATATGAAGAATGCAGCCCCACCTTTTTCACATCTGGTTTAACCGTATTTGAGGAATTACACGTAAATGCGTTAAGCCGTCATTTTTTAAGACAATTTGGTGGATAGTACAGATGATTAAGGTACAATCGCCACCAATAATTGCCCAAGACGTAAGAGTAAGTATTTATTGCCATGCCTATGGATATAGATCAAATCCGCGCCCTGTCTAATGATGATATGCAGGCGGTCAACCAGCTGATTCAACAACAAGTCGACTCTGATGTTGCCCTAATTAATCAGCTTGGTTTTTACATTGTAAACAGTGGCGGCAAGCGATTACGCCCACTTCTTACCGTGTTAAGTGCGCGGGCTATGGGAATAGACAACAACGATCACCATACCCTTGCGGCGATTGTTGAATTTATTCATACCGCTACCCTGTTGCACGACGATGTGGTTGACGAATCGACCATGCGCAGAGGGCGGGAAACGGCCAATGCCATTTTTGGCAATCAGGCATCAGTATTAGTGGGTGACTTTCTTTACACCCGTTCTTTCCAAATGATGGTGAGCCTTAAACGCATGCGCGTTATGGAGATACTGTCTGAAGCCACAAACCAAATTGCTGAAGGTGAAGTGTTACAGCTGATGAACTGTAACGATCCCAGCACCACAGAAGCACGTTACTTTGATGTTATTTACGGTAAAACGGCGCGTTTGTTTGAAGCTGCTACGCAGTTAGCGGCTGTGCTGACCGACCAAAATGAGCACATTGAACACGCTATGCAAGAATACGGCAAGCACCTAGGCACAGCCTTTCAGCTAGCTGACGATATACTTGACTACATGGCTGACAGCGAAGAAATGGGGAAGAATGCCGGCGACGACTTAGCTGAAGGTAAGCCTACTCTGCCATTACTTTACGCTATGTGGCACGCAAGAAATGACGACGACAAAGCGCTTATTCAAGAAGCTATTGAACAAAGCAATGGCCTACCACACTTGACGCGGATTCAAGGCATTATGGAAGAAACCGGTGCTTTGGACTACACACGTGAATGTGCGCAAAAAGAAGTACAAATGGCCATTAACAGCTTAAACGCTATTGAAGATTCTGAATATAAAGAGGCGTTAATCGCGCTGGCACACATTTCAATTGAGCGTACAAGCTAACTAGCGATAGATAACTAATTGTCGATAAGTGATATGAAAAGGCGTGTTGTAAGCAACACGCTTTTTTTATTGGCAATTACCAATTACGAAAACTAGTTAATACCAGTCCGCATAGATAATTATTAAAAAGCTAGCCTTCGAGCATGAAGCCTATCATCCCCACTAAAAAACCAAGAATACCGCCAAGCGGAGGAAGCCAATGGTTTTCCATACGAATTTGCGGTGCAATATCCTGAAACACCGAATAAAGTATTCCACCTGCGGCAAACAGCATTATACCGCTCATTACAACGGGGAACTGCGCTAGATAATAAAAGCCTAACAAGCTAAACAAGGGGCCAAGTAGCGCCATTAATACAAAGATAATAATGAGTTTGGTACTGCGCTGCTTGTTCTTTGGCAACATTTCCCTATACGCATTAAACCCTTCTGGTAAGTTTTGAACTGCAATCAGTAGGCCTAATAACATGGTACCTCCGCCTAACGCTGCCGTAGTACCGAGTGCGATAGACTCAGGCACAAAATCACTGAGCATGGCAGCTAACTGGCTGCCTGCGGTTTTCTTTTTCGCTAGATAAATATCAAGGGCCATGAAAGCTAAGGCACCGCCAACGAAGCACATTATGGCCGCAAATACCGATACGTCTTTTATGCCTTCAGGTACGAGCACAAGTCCCACCGCCGAAATTAGCGCTCCTGCTCCTAACGCTAAAATGCCATGGCGTAACTCTTTTTCTAGCCACTTAGGCTGAATGCCTTGATAAGTCGCTAAAATAGCGCCTGCGGGCATAGCTAAGCCTGCTACTGTTGCCATTATCAATAAACCTACTATATCGCCTTGTGCCATAAAGACTCCTTTCTAGCTGTTGTCTGTGCTTGTCTATTTATTGATTACTGCACACAGCACCATTAGTTTACAAATAAATCCTTTTCTACACGCGTAACGAAAAAGAGCAGCTTAAGGCTGCTCTTTGCATTTATAACGATGGGTTGTGTTGGCTATACACAAAAAGTCGATTAATTTAAGTCCAAATCTCGGGTCATGTTCTCGTTCTTATCGCGATGCACAATAATGTTGTCTTCAATGCGAATGCCACCAAAAGGTTTGTATGCATCAATGGTATCCCAGTTGATGTACTTAGACGCAGGCGTCGCTTTAAGGTCGCGCAGTAGACTATCGATGAAGTACAGGCCCGGCTCAATAGTGAACACTTGACGCGCTTCTACCATACGCGTGCAGCGTAAGAACGGGTGATCATCAGGAGCAGGCTTAGGCGTGCCTCTGTCATCATTAACCAATCCGCCCACATCGTGTACCTGCAGCCCCAAGAAATGGCCAATGCCATGTGGGAAGAACGTGCGTGTAATACCCATTTCCACAATCTCAGGTGGCGTTAAATTCACCATGCCGGTATCGTGAAGAATTTGCGCAATACCATCGTGGGCTAACAAGTGAATGTCTGTGTAGGCTACACCCGGCTTTAACGAATCGACTAAGGTCAGCGTTACCTTATCTACCGCTTGAATGAGGTCGCGGAACATCGCTGAATTATGAACACCTTCTTGAGCGTAAGTACGTGTAATATCTGCCGCATAGCCATGATAATTTGCACCCGCATCAATCAGAAACGAACGTGATTCTTTTGGCGCTACGGTATCACACTGCATGTAATGCAGAATTGAAGCATGCTCGTTAAGTGCCACAATACTGGTATATGGTACGTCGTTGTCACCTTGTCGACTTGCTGCAGCATAGGCAAGATTGATATCAAACTCGCTTTTGCCTTCACGGAAGGCTTGCTCAGCGGCCTTATGACCTGCCACCGCCAGCTTGTTAGCTTCACGCATGCAGTCAAGTTCATAGTCGGTTTTATAAGCACGTTGATAATGCAAATAATGCAACACGCGGTCTGGATTTACATTGTCAAAACCCAACGCTTTTGCCACTTCAATATATTCGCCTACATAGGCAAAACGGCTTTTATCGTAAGGCAGAAATTTCTCTACCGCATCGGCCTGTTGAAGTAGTTTAATGTCGAAGCTGTCAGTCCAAAAGTCATTTGGCTCTGGTGGCACTTTGTGCCAGAAATCTTCAGGGCGATAGAAAATAAGCGTAGGCTTGTCTACACCGTTTACCACCAGCCAACAGTTAGGGTTATCAATAACAGGCACCCATGCTTTGAACTGCGGGTTTACCTTAAATGGGTAGTGATTATCGTCCAAGAAAAGACGTTTGCCCTGCCCTGAGTGAATAACTAGTCCGTCTAGCCCTTCTCGCTGTAATGCTTCGCGAGTTCTAGCTTGAAGCTCTTCGATATGCTGTTGGTAGGTTGCTTTATGTTGCGACATAGCCCCTCTTATCTTTTTAGTCGTTAGTTAGCTACTAGTGTATCACGAGGCCAGCATGACATGCATACTGGCTCAGACCGCTGTGCTGTTGTATACGTTAAGTTTCCCATACTGGTAAAATAATAACGTAATGAAAGGCGTACCCGTATACGCCTAACCTTTGACAGCTATCGCGGTGCTAGTTGCAGTGTACCTGTTACCGGATGTGTACTTACTGCATCTGCCGATGGGATCATATCGCGGGTAAGTTGAGGGAAGATATTCTCGTTTCCACCTAGCTGCTGGTCGTAAATATGCTGATACGCCATCACCGCCTTCACGTAAGCACGGGTTTCTTTGTAGGGAATATTCTCAATCCAAATATCCACGGGCAGCGCTTCATTAGCAGGTAACCATTCCAACACTTTGCGCCAACCAGCGTTATAAGATGCGGACACCAGCACAGGGTTATTGTTTAACTTGTCCATTAAATAACGCAGGTACTGCACGCCGTATTCAACGTTATCGTCTACCTGAAACAGTGTGTTACGACTCACTTTCTCTTTTGCTACATAACGCGCTGTTCCCGGCATAAGCTGCATGAGTCCAGCCGCTCCCACCGAAGAGATAGCATCGCTTCTAAACGAACTTTCGCGGCGTGCAATAGCCATAGCCAGCGACTTTGAAATGCTGTATGCCTGCGACTTTTCGCTGAATACATCGTTAAAGGCCAGTGGGAATCGGCGCTCGACATCATCCCAATAGCCACTTCGCGCAAAACTGGTAATAGCTTGATCGTACAAGCCCCACTCATACGCCAAAATGCCCGCATCGGTCACTTTCGATTCGGGTAAATGTGACAGTAAATAAAACCACTCACGGCGCGCTTCTGTGGTTCTGTCTAACCTGAAAAATTCAACAGAGCGCATGGTGGCAGGGGTTTTCGCCACACTGGCAATAGCTGCCGTGTCTCTTGGTGCTGGCGTGTGTGCAAGCGACGGAATTTCGCCTATGTGCGCACTTGCCATAAAGCCATAATAATGGCGTTCTTGAGAAAGCTCTTTATAAAGCACGGTAGCCTGCATAGTTTGACCAAGCGCTTCTAAAGCTCGGGCTTTCCAATAGCGATAGTTTTCTTCTTGCTGCAAACTGGCAGGAGCGCTATCAATAACATTAACCACTTCCTGCCACTTTTTCGTGCGAAGCAAATGGGAAATATGCCAAAGCTTTACATCTTCACTGGCACCCTGCACATCAGCAAGTTCAAGCCAATGATGCGCTTGAGGAAGGCGGTCTAGCGTGTAGCTAAGCGCTATTGCTCTTCGCATAACGTGCTGCTGCGCTGGCGAGAACACGTTTTTGTCGTTGTAGCGGTTAAATACCGTGCCAGCTAAGTCAGGGTTTCGCCAAGCAAGTTTCTCGACCGCCCATACGATTACCTCAGCTTCATGCGATGCATTTTTTAGTGGAAAGAGCGCCGTTCTATTTACTCGGCTGGTGTCGCGGGTTACCGATAGCCACGCGTCAGCCAGGTATTGCTTATCACCGGGAAGTTGGCGCTTAAGATAAGAGATAATGCTTCGGTTATCTTCTTTCGCGGCAATCTCTATGCGCTTGATCACCATTTCGGGTGTCATCATGCCCGCTTTTTTCCACTTAGCAAAAAGCGGATCGCATTCATCCGGTTGCGACTGACCGTGAAGCCATAAAGCGTCGACTTCGGACAAAATAGCTTGTTCGCTTTCACCTTCTTTTAAACGAAAATTAAGCGCAATACAGGTTAGCCTTGCGCCCATGCCCGGGCGATAATTGTCTAAAAAAGTGCTGCGATAATCGTTCTTAGCAAGGTAATTAAGCCATTTATAACGCACACCGTAGCTTACCGGCTGACCATTGAAATCTTCTAGAAACTGCTTAACCTCGCGCTTTGTTCTTATTGACATCGTGCGCTCTAGTTTGAGTCTTAGCAGATAAGGATAAAGCGGATAATGCGCCAGTTCATAAATGTCGTTATCGAGGCGCTGAACGCTTCGCTTCGAATACGTTAACAGCTTTTTTTCAACTTCCAGATAACGAGCGCGATCCTTTTCGAAAATATCTTCGGGTAGTGTTAAAGGCTGTGTAGCCCATGCGCCGATAGAGAAAAATGAAGAGAGCGAGCAAACAAATGCCCCCACAACGGTGGCGAACAATTTATTGTTTTTTGTCAGCGAGCGCTGACCTAACCACGAACTAAAATAAAAACCAGACACAATAGAACTCCTACCCTGCTCTACACTCGAACGCTTATGAGCGCTGGCAAATTTGCCGAATCGAGCTGATTGTAAAATGTTGCTGAAAAAGCAGCATTGCGACTGATCCACTACGTTCGTTTGATAAACGAAAGGAAGATTTCAGCCTGGCTCCTTGCCAAAGAAGATGTTGTGCCAGCTGTCGTTAGCTATGCTTTACACACATAGTTGACATGATTGTAGATTATTCTTTTGCTGGATTGGCGCTTTGCGTCAATAACGCTCATTATACAACCACCAATGGCGAAATGAAGCTTGAATTCGATATTTACACTTGAATTTAAGTCATCCGACCACTACCTTAGACAAATTGAAACGCTTGTTTGATTTTTTGTTGAAATTTTGTGTGGCTTTGTAAAGAATCTAGCCACCCTAACGCGTTAGTGAATGCATACGACCCTACAAATTAGTTGGATTACTTCACTAACATCCTGGCCAATGCCGAAGGAGATGATAATGATATACACAGGCAAAAGTCTTTCCGTCAGCCTGTTAGAAGACGGCTTTGCTGAGCTGGTATTCGACGCCCAAGGTTCAGTAAACAAGTTCGACCGCCAAACGGTGAGTGAACTTGACGAAGCAACTCAAGCCCTAATTGCTAAAGGCGATGTTAAAGGCTTAGTGGTACGCAGTGCAAAACCTGCATTTATCGTGGGTGCTGATATCACCGAGTTCACTGGCCTATTCGCCATGGACGATGCAGAAGTACTACAGTGGGTTGCCAATACATCACAAGTATTCGACCGCTTCGAAGACCTACCTTTCCCTACCATCGCTGCAGTTAACGGCTTCGCTCTAGGTGGCGGCTGTGAAATGGCATTGGCGTGTGACATGCGTATTGCAGACACTACTGCTTCAATTGGTTTGCCAGAAGTTAAACTAGGCCTAATGCCTGGTTTTGGTGGTACGGTTCGTCTACCTCGCCTTATTGGTTCAGACAACGCCCTTGAGTGGATGACCACTGGCCGCGACAGAAAAGGCGCGAAAGCCCTTGCTGAAGGCGCAGTTGATGCCGTTGTTGCACCAGAAGCACTTGTTGAAGGTGCGCTTTCAATGGTGAAAGACGCCGCTGACGGTAAATTTGACTGGCAAGCGCGTCGTGCGGTTAAGAAAGCCCCACTACAGCTAAACAAAAACGAAGCCATGATGAGCTTCAGTACTGCTCAAGCTATGGTATTTGCGCAAGCTGGCAAACACTACCCAGCACCGCACAAAATGGTTGAGACTGTTCAAAAAGCAGCGGGCCTAGACCGTGAAGGTGCACTTAAGCTTGAAAATGAAGGCTTTGTAGCGTTAGCGAAAACAGACGCTGCGAAAGCGCAAATTGGTATTTTCCTTGCCGACCAGCTAGTTAAGAGCAAAGGTAAAAAGCAAGCGAAAGCAGCGACTAAGCAATCTAAGCTTAACGCTGTGCTAGGCGCAGGCATCATGGGCGGCGGTATCGCATACCAAAGCGCTGTGAAAGGCACGCCAGTTATCATGAAAGACATTAATCAAGGTGCACTAGACCTTGGCCTTTCTGAAGCAGCGAAAATTCTTGGTAAAGGCATGCAGCGCGGTAAAGTAGACGCGACTAAAATGGCGCAAACACTTAACGCTATCACGCCTACCCTCGAGTACAGCACGCTTAAAGATGCTGACCTTGTTATTGAAGCGGTTGTAGAAAACCCGAAGGTAAAAGGTATTGTGCTTAAAGAGGTAGAGGACAACGTAGCGAACGACGCTATCATTTGTTCAAACACTTCTACTATCTCTATCAATCAGCTCGCTGAAAGCCTAGACAAGCCAGAGCGCTTCTGTGGTATGCACTTCTTTAACCCAGTGCACCGCATGCCGCTTGTTGAAATTATTCGTGGCGAAAAAACCTCTGAAGAAACCATCAATGCAGTAGTAGCCGCTACCCTTAAAATGGGCAAAACCCCAATTGTGGTTAACGACTGCCCAGGGTTCTTGGTAAACCGCGTATTGTTCCCATACTTTGCGGGCTTCAGTAAGCTACTTATCGACGGCGCTGACTTTGTAGCGGTTGATAAGGTAATGGAAAAAATCTTCGGCTGGCCAATGGGCCCAGCATACCTAATGGACGTTGTAGGCATCGACACTGGCGATCACGCCGCAGACGTAATGGCTGCAGGTATTCCAGAGCGTATGGCTCGCCTAGACAATGACCCGGTAACTCTTTTCTACAAAGAGCAGCGTTTAGGTCAGAAGAACGGTAAAGGTTTCTACAACTATGGTGTTGATAAGCGCGGCAAGCCGTCTAAAACACCTGCTGAAGAAGCCTACGCACTAATGGCGCCACACGTAGCTGAGAAGACAGACTTTGAAGCAGACGACATTATTGCACGCCTTATGATCCCTATGGCAAACGAAGCGATTCGCTGCCTAGAAGAAGGCATTGTAGATAGCGCAGCTGAAGCAGATATGGCGCTACTTTACGGCTTAGGTTTCCCTCCATTCCGCGGTGGTATTTTCCGTTGGATTGAAACCATTGGCTTGGCGAACTTTGTTGCTATGGCAGACAAGTACGCTGAACTTGGTCCTATTTATCAGATCTCAGACGGCGTTCGTGAAATGGCCGCTGCTGGTAAATCGTATTTCGCATAAGACCCGGAGGAAAAACTAATGAAAGAAGTAGTCGTAATCGATTGCGTTCGTACCCCTATGGGTCGTTCAAAAAACGGTGTTTTCAGAAATGTGCGCGCAGAAGACCTATCTGCTGCACTAATGACCGCGCTACTAGCGCGTAACCCTGGCGTAAACCCAGCGGAGATTGAAGACATCATTTGGGGCTGTGTTCAGCAAACTAAAGAACAAGGCTTCAACGTTGCACGTAACGCGCAACTACTAACAAAAATTCCACGCACAACAGGCGCGGTAACGGTTAACCGTTTATGTGGTTCATCAATGCAAGCCCTTCACGATGCAACAAGCGGCATCATGAGCGGTCGTGGTGACATTTACATGATTGGTGGTGTTGAGCACATGGGTCACGTACCGATGAACTACAACATCGACTTCCACCCTGGTCTTGCTAAGTACACGGCGAAAGCGTCGGGCATGATGGGCATGACAGCTGAGCTACTTGGTCGTCAGAACGGCATTACTCGTGAACAACAAGACGCATTTGGCGCACGTTCGCACCAGCTAGCGCACAAAGCACACCTTGAAGGCCGCTGGGCTAACGAGATTGTGCCTGTTGAAGGTCACGATGCAAACGGCGTATTAAAGCTTATTGATCATGACGAAGTGGTACGCCCTGAAAGTACAGTAGAGAGCATGGCGGCACTTCGCCCAGTGTTCGACCCTGTAAACGGTACAGTAACTGCGGGGACATCGTCTGCGCTGTCTGACGGTGCGTCGGGCATGCTACTTATGTCAGCAGACCGTGCTAAAGAGCTTGGCCTAACGCCACGTGCGAAAATTCGCTCGATGGCAGTAGCTGGTTGTGATGCAGCAATTATGGGTTACGGCCCTGTGCCAGCAACACAGAAAGCCCTTAAGCGCGCTGGCCTAACAATGGACGACATTGAACTTGCTGAGTTTAACGAAGCGTTCGCGGCACAGGCGCTATCGTGCATTAAGCAACTAGGTTGGATGGACCACCTAGATACTAAGATTAACCTTAACGGTGGTGCGATTGCACTTGGTCACCCACTAGGTTGTTCTGGTTCACGTATCTCAGGTACGCTTATCAACCTAATGGAATCACAAGACGTAAGCCTAGGCTTAGCGACTATGTGTATTGGTTTAGGTCAAGGTATTGCTACCGTATTTGAGCGTGTATAAGCGTTTAAATAAGCACTTTTAAAGCTAATTATTGAAAAGGGCCTTCGGGCCCTTTTTTGTTTCCGTGAACAAGAAAACTAAAACGCTAAATTAGAAAGTGGGCTGACAACACCATTAGCCCCTTGTTGAAGTATATGGGTATAGATTTGAGTAGTTCTAACATCGGCGTGACCTAGTTGGTCTTGCACTGTTCTGATGTCTGCACCTGATTGCAGTAAATGCGTAGCAAATGAGTGACGAAGCGTGTGTGGCGTAACATGCTTAATTATTCCCGCATCACCTGAAGCACGACTTACCGCGCGCTGTATCTGTTTTTCATCTATATGATGACGCCGTAATAGCTTGCTTTCTGGATCGATACTTAACTTTGATGCAGGAAACAAATACTGCCATTCCAGCGTTTTATTGCGCTGTTGATACTTTTTCCTCAACCCATGTGGAATCCAAGCACCAGCAAAGTCTGGCACCATCAAATCTCGTTGCAAAAGTTTTTCACTTTCACTGATATGATTTTTTAAAAGTGGGATCAGTGATTCTGACAGCGTTACCACTCGATGCTTGCCACCTTTCCCAAACCAAATCCTCACACACTTGTAGTCGAAGTCTATATCTCCCGTTCTAAGACGCACGCACTCCATTAATCGAAGGCCACTGCCATAAAGAAGTGCTACTGCTAAGTAATGATGGGTAGGCACCCTACCAAGCAATGCTTTTACTTCTAACTGGGTTAGCACAACTGGCAGCTTTCTTTCCCTTCCGCTTCCTACAAAATTCATGTCAGAAGGGAGTGGCTGTTCTAAATACTTGTTGTACAGGAAGACCAATGCATTAAGTGCTGTGGCTTGTGTAGACCGCGCATTTTTTCGCTTGGTAGATAGATGCGTAAGGTATGCTTCAACATGCAGAACATCGAGGTCCTTAGGATGCTGTAATTTGTGAAAACGAATGTAGTCTGAAATCCAGTTTATGTAGGTTTGTATAGTACGTTTTGCATAGCGCTTGAGCATCATGTGCTCGTACAGGGATTTAATAAACTGAGACTTCATATTCGACTCCAAAATAAAAGAAGTCTATTTAATAAATTGCAACGAGATAACTGACTTTAGTAACTGTTTTGTTGCAAAGGCTCTCACGAAATATCCCAAATTCACCTGCAACCCGATTTGGTGTTTTTAGCTTTTGAGTAAAATACACCAAAAACGTATTTTACTAATCCTTTCGATAGGTTATGGTTTAATCATATTTATAACCAAACGGACAAAAACCCCGTTCTGGTTCGTTAAATCGCCCCGTTTAGGGAACGATTAAATTGTTATGTTTCTCGAAAACTATGCGTAAAATTTTAGTTGGGATTTTATTATTAATAAGCTGGAATATTATGGCTTCTTACAGTTTGCATATTGAGCGTGATAACCAGATTTCTGTAAATGAATGGTTGGCGATTTGCGAAAGCGATTCGTCATTAACTGTGCAGCATGTTGCTAAAGCAATGAATCCGGAAACGGGTGAAACCATTGAAATCCAAACTCCAAATGGTTGCGTTTGGACTAGTCCAATTTTACGCAGAAAATATTATTTCACATTCTCAAATGGCAGCATTACTTTAGGTAGTGACAAGGCCCAAATAGGGAAAGCGAAAAAGTTAGCTAAATTACTTGGAGCCAGACTTGTAGGGGATGAGGGTGAGGAGTATTAGAAACATAACAACTCAATTAACTCGCTCACTGCGTTCGCTGGGACGCATACAAGTGGGGCGGCTTCGCCATTATGCCCCACGTGCCTGCGCCCGTTATTGAAAAGTTATATGACATGACATTGCACTTCGTAATTACACATTGGCTCTTGGAATTGGAGAGCGAACTTAATCTAATTAAATCCTCTGATATCAACGAAGAGGCAAACGCTAATCTATTTACATTTGCTATGTCCGCACTTACTTCTGTTCCACCGAGTACGGAACAAATCGAAGACTTCATTTCAAAATGCTTTCAAATTTATAGGGCAAAGAATAATGGCTTGGCCATGGTTTTCTATTGCTGGCTTGATGAACAAGCAGGCCAAATTAGAACAAGTGCAATATCAGCATCACATAATAAGTTGCCATTCAGATGTAACCTAAAATCCTGTTCTAGCAGTGAACTAGCGTTTAGTATTAAGGTAAATGAAAGTGGCTTGTTCAGTTGTGGTCAGCTCAATATATGGCAACATGTCATATAACAAAAAAATTATGTCGCCCGCAGGCGGGCTGGGACACAAACAGGCAGGCGGCTTCGCCATTATAGCCTGCCTGTTTGTGCCCCATATTTAGGTGTTACACCGCATGAATACAACCGAGTTCGTCGTTTACTATTTAATAGCGGTATCAGCGATCTTTTTGCTGATCGCACTGGTGCGTTTTTCGCAGCTAAAGCCATTGTCTGGGGCCAGACAGACCTCAGCAATGGTTGAGCAGAATCATCGTGCTGCTCTAGATCGGTTAGTTCAACTGGGCATCAGGGTTGAAGGGAGGGGGCCTATCCATTTTATCGCTCCTCCCCCTTACACACCCGACGAGGAATTAGTGGTTGGTACCGAGATGGCAGTTTGGATTTCGGATGAGCTTCCTGGAGTCGTTTTGCATACCAAACCGACTTTTTTAACACTGTTAGCTCGATCAATGTTCCCAGCATTCGTTGTCGCGTTCATCCTGCTGACGCCTATTGTGTTCATTCTTAGGGGGAATTTCGGTGCTGTGTAACAAGTGCAGGCACAGCGACGCCCTTTTCATTGCGCCTTCGGCTCCATTCCAATGGCGCGCATGCTGCAAGCGTTAGCAGCCAAGTCTAGGAATTTAAGATTAATACGATGTTAAAACCTTCAAACAGCACCTACTTCGTAAGTAATGTGGAATCCCTTAACCTTGGTTTCAATTTAATTGGTTTAATAATCGCATTCGGAGTCCTTTTTGCGATTTTTAAATTCACACCTTTGCTACAGTCGCTGTCAGCACTAATCAAATTAAAACCTAAACACATCGGAGTTATTGTTGTGAGCATATGGATAATTGCTTTTACCACAGTAGTTCTTAACAGTTGGGGGGCGTATCAAGTCCAAAATGCTATTTGGGCGAATGAGGCTCAGGTCATATCTGGTTGTATAACTGACCACAAAACAGTAAAAAGTAATAGTAGAGAAGAAACTTTCTTCGTTTCAGGTATAAAATTCAAATACAACGATTACGCTACTAAACAGTATTTTTTTGCCAATCGAGAGCACGAAACGTTCATTCAAAACGGACAGTGCGTGACTATTGTTTACCTGTCTAAATACGGGAACGGAATTTTAAAAATCGACAAGGTTTGAGTGGCATTGGCTGCTAACAAACCACTGTAGTCGCCCGCAAGCGGGCTGGGACAAATACACGTAGGCTCAGTCGCTTCGCTCCAATTTTAGCCTACGTGTATTTGCCCCTAAGTGGGGTGTTATATGCCATGGAAAAATTAGAATTAAGGCCTCTTTTTGGGTTTGGTCAAATCAAGCTCGGTGTCCAAAGAAATGATATCCATGAATTACTAGGGCCACCGAATGATTTCAATGAGAATACTGACTATTACTCAAATTCTTCAATTCAAATACATTATTCAGAGGATGGAGTAGTAGAATTCATAGAGCTGGCTTCGGACCAAAATGTGGTTTGGGATGGCATAAGTATTTTTTTTACTCCGGTGGTAGAACTAGTCAAAGAGTTGTTAAAGAAAACCAAACAGTCAACAAACGAATCCGAGCCCGGGTATACTTTTACTTATCCAGAATATGAGCTCTGTTTTTGGCGGCCAACACAACCAGACGAGGAAGATCCAAATGAAGGGAAATATTTTGAGTCAGTTGGTCTTGGTAGCAAAGGTTATTTCAGCAGTGGCATATAACAAAAAAATAAAGTCACTCACTTCGTTCGCTGGGACGCATACACGTGGGCTGCTTCGCATTATAGCCCACGCGTCTGCGCCCCTTATTTAAAAGTTATGTACTTAAGGAAATATGAACCTATTATTTGTTTGTTCAGAAAATCGTTTGCGTAGCCCAACCGGTGAAGAAGTCTTTTCTCAATATGAAGGGGTCAACGCAATCGGGTGCGGCACAAATGCAGATGCCGAAACACCGCTTTCAGGCGACCTTATAGAATGGGCCGACGCCATTTTAGTTATGGAAAAAACTCACAGAAACAAAGTTGCCAAAAAGTACAAAGATTTACTCAAAGGTAAAAAACTGGCGTGCTTAGACATACCAGACAACTACGAGCGCATGCAGCCCGAACTTGTTCGCCTTTTAAAAAGTAAGGTCCCAAGGTTTGTACGGTTGTAATTGGCACGTACATAACAACTCAATAAACTCGCTCACTTCGTTCGCTGGGACGCATACACGCAGGGCGGCTTCGCCATTATGCCCCACGTGCCTTCGCCCGTTATTGAAAAGTTTTATATTTAAAGGTACATTAACCAAGGAAGTTTAAATTGAAACCATTTTCCTCTGTTGAATCTCGCAATTTTAGTACATTGCTTTTAGTTACCAGAATAGCTGCTAGTTTTTCGTTTTTATTATTTATTTTAGGAATAGGCGTAACGCTGTGGACGTCCTTCACCGAATCACTTCAGAATGCAATTACATTCATGCCCGTAATTGTTTGGTCCATTTTGATCTTTTTGTTCGCTGGTATTATTGCTGTGCTTGTCTCTATAGAGGAGCATTTGAGAATGCAAGAAGTGCGCGATGTAAGAAACAGCAAAATATAACAAAAAAATAAAGTCGTGGGCTAAAGCCCACTGGGACGCTAACACGCAGGGCCACTTCGTTATTATGCCCTACGTGTTATCGCCCCTTATTTAAAAGTTA
>Ga0066836_10000089_pt1 | contig 34048 bp, 9 predicted proteins | sample ETNtaG_18_FD_71568 | JGI IMG/M metagenome (GOLD analysis project Ga0066836, IMG submission 71568) | Marine microbial and viral communities from oxygen minimum zone, Eastern Pacific Ocean - ETNP201302SV91 | ecosystem: Environmental > Aquatic > Marine > Oceanic | place: Pacific Ocean: Eastern... | reverse complement strand
TTTGTCGCCCTCCCTTGTAGTCAAGATCACAAGCGTGTCGGCGAAGGTGATGTCGGCCTCAATACAGGTGGGATGGGTGCCTACGCGCCAGCACCTGTCGCGACCGAAGCTGTCCGCAATCGTGCGATTTCTGAGATTGTTGAACCGATGCACGCACATCTATCCGCTCAGGAAACCCCCTATCGTGGTTGCCTGTATGTCGGTCTGATGATCGATGATGAGGGCGCCCCCTCTGTGGTTGAATACAATGTTCGATTTGGTGACCCTGAAACACAGGTCACCGTTCCATTAATCTCCAGTGATTTGTGTGATCTTCTGCTGGCGGTTTCCGAAGGTAGACTGGCGGATTCGATGCCGACCTTCTCCAACGCTCATGCCCTCACCGTTGTCTTGGCAGCAGAAGGCTATCCCGGACCCCCCGTCAAAGGGCGTGTGATTAGGGGTGATACTACAACAATCTGGGAACACCTGACAGGACATTCCAATCAAAGTATGATCCACCACGCCGGTACTGGAACCGTCGATGGCAAATTGGTTTCTACAGGTGGACGTGTTTTGGCATCCACAGGCATTTCCGAACACTCGTTGGAAGATGCTAGATTAGTGGCTTATCAGCGCCTGTCGAGAGTCCAACTCGAAGGCTCTCATTTCCGCCGAGATATAGGTCATAGAGCGCTTTGAGGCAAGTCTGCTATTCGTTGCACTGAGCGCCACCCTTCGCGCGAGCGCGTAAGGAGGGGTTATAACGAGCCCTCAAGTCGCGGCGTCGCTGATGGCGTAGCGTATGTGCTGTCAGTAACCCAAGAGAGGGAATAAAATGGAAAATGAAAACGGAACTGCGTCGACGCAAGCCCCATTGTTTGGTTTGCTTGCCATCCCGGTTACGATTGCTATCATGCTTGCCATGATGGTTGCCGCAACTTGGAACACAGTCGACTATGATGGAAGCGATTGGAACACACTGCTGATGATTACCACCGTGCTTTTGGCCGGCGGTCTTCTTGGCAAAGCACCCCGAATCATCTTCGAACCCGTTGGGACACGCCCCTCTCTCGTCTCCCTCGGATTTGCTGTAGTGATTGGTGCCGTCGGTATGGTCCATTACTACGATGGAGCAGCCTTACTGGGCCTTGCTTTCACAATGATCGCCATTGGCGTTCACTTGTTTGATCGTTCAAGACGCCACGAAGAAGAACTGATTGTAGTCGGTATTGTCTCTGGATTCGTCTATGCGATTCAAGTCGCTGCAGCCGGTCATTCATGGGGTGGAGAAAGCACTCTTGCTGGCAGTTATTACGACATTGTAGATGTGAATCGAATCGTTACTGGATATCTTTTCTTCACATGGTGGGTCATTTCAATTCTCACCAGCGTTGTAATCGCGCTTGCCGTCAGAGGTCGCCTACAAGATGCTGGCCGAGGTTCTTGGTTTACAGATTTACCAGAAACCGTCGGAAAGGAACACATCCCACTGTATGCTGGATTGGGTGTTTGGATTGGCGCACACGCGTTTAGCCTGTGGCACCTATCCACATTGGATAACCCTGACGCGATTTTCCTCGCAGAAAATGTTGGTTTCTTCTGGGCATTGTTCACAGGTCTTGTCGCCATGTTTGTGGCATTCTGCTGGGCTGAACAGTGGAGAACACTCGGTGTGTTTGTCGGTCTGAACTGGATTCTATACACGTTTGGAAATTGGCAAGATTCAGGGTTGTTTGTATTTGGAAACCCTGATGGCGCCCTATCTTTCCTTCACGGTAGTTTGGGTACATTGTCTTGGTTTGCGATATTCTTCTGGCTCAATGCTGGAGTTCTGTACTACGGTTTCTCTGGCCGCCTATTGCGTGGTCCAGAGCGCCGAAACCATGGACAAGCGCGACTCTGGTGGGGCCGACACTGGTATGGAATCACCATTGCCAGTGCCTTGCTTGCCGCCTTCGTTGTCCGCATCATGTGGAACGTCATCCCTGCAATGAACGCCGCAGGTACTGGTGAATGGGACATGACCGGTGGTTCTGACCCATGGTACATGAAGCGAGCAATCGATTACATCCTCGCACAGAACAGTCACTTCATCATCGACATGGATCGAGCCTACCCGGTTGGTTCAATCAATCCTCGACCGCCCTTGTTCAGTTGGACATTGGCTCTCGGTGGCTCTTTGCTGAATCCTTTCCTAGATGGCGATGTTCATGATGCTGCATGGTGGTCCATTGCGGGCATGCCCGCAGTGTATGGTGCACTGACCGTTCTACCAATTGCTGCAACATGTCGTCGCTTCTTCGGAACTGGCGCTGGTGCAATTGGTGCTTGGCTCATGGCACTCATGCCTGGTCACGTCAGCCACAGCACCTTCGCTCTGGCAGACCACGACGCCTTCGTGATTTTCTTCATGTCACTTGGATTCTATTTCTGGCTATGCGCCGTCGATTCAATCGGTAGTGACAAGTTGCTCGAAGACTCAAACTGGAACCCCATGCACATGGTCAAGGGAATCAAAGCTGCATTCAAGCAGCATCCGGCTGCTATGGCACAGGCCATATTGGCTGGTGTATCATTTGCAACCGTCGCTCTCGGTTGGAAAGGATTCGTGTATGGTCTTGCAATCATCTACGCGGCATTCTTCATGCAGACAGCGCTCAATCTGATCCGTCGCAGGGATAGCATGCCGCTAACCGCTGCCATCATTGTGATGATGCTCACGACATTCCTGTTGCCTTTGCCATTCTACGCAAACATGCAACTCAATCTGATTTGGGACGCTAGCGGTTTCCAACCTTTGTTCTACATTGTTGGATTCACCGTCATCAATGGTTGGATCGTCACGGCTTTCCGCGACAAACCTTGGTTGATGGTCATCATCATGGGTTCTGGGATTACAACGGTACTTCTGGGGACACTGTATGTCCTACAGGTGCTTGAAATCTCCAATGGATGGGACGTCCTCACCACTGGTGGATTCTATTTCTCAAAGAACAAGGTGTTCGGCACGATTGCTGAAGCACAGGCCCCAAGCCGTGGACAATTGTTTGCGAACTTCGGCCCACTTGTGTTCATGTTTGCACTGGGCATGGGTTTCATTTCTCTATGGCGCGGATTCCGCACTCGAAAGCAGACGCACATGGTCTTGTCAATGTGGATTCTATTGGCCTCATACATGGCTTGGTCCGCAGGCCGATTCATGTTCAACGCAACGCCTGTAATGGCCATCATGGGTTCGGCAGCGATTGTCGGACTTTGGCGATTTAGTGGTGTCAAGGAGTTTGCCAAGACTTGGCGGCGCATGGGAGTGAGTGGATCTAGAGCAAGATTCTCTTCCACGATTGGAGCCGGTCGCAAACACCTCGGTGTACCAGCGATTGGAATGATTCTACTTCTGCTCTTCAGCCAACACGCCATCTATGGAATTGATTCTGGAATTCCCCGTGGCGAGGTTGCCGAGAAGCAAGTCGACGAGACTCTCCACCATTTGATGCCCGATGCACTTCGAGCAGAACTCTTCGGTTGGTCGGTACTCGATGGTTCTCCATATTCCGATTATGGAATTGGAGATGAGGAAAACCCAACCTGTCAAGGTGAATGTTGGTACATGGGGACATTCGGACCCGGATTCAATGGTCGTTCTTGGAACGAAGCCTATGATTGGTTAGAGGACCAAGATTCCGATGTATCGTTTTCAGAACGACCTGCCTTTGTATCATGGTGGGATTATGGATTCCAAGCGCTGGCTCAGGGTCAGCACCCAACTGTAGCAGACAACTTCCAGTCTGGAATTCCTGCTGCGGGTAACATGTTGCTTGCCGGAGGAGAAGAAGACACGATTGCACTGTTCATCGTGACACTTGCAGAGGGTGACATGCGCCAAGAGTTCAATGATGATCAAGGAACAACCGATGACGATCAGTTCACCCGGGCCTTTGCACAAACGATGCAGCAACACTTCAGCTCAAGTGCAACATGGGATGAGTGGGTTTCGGTCAACACAATGTCAGCCAGTCAAGGTGTACAAGACCGGGCCTTCACCATCATTGGTGCAGGAGACGATGTCATGTTGGCTCAAGGTACCACCATGAACGAAGATGGTACACGCTCCTCTGATTCGATGTTGTATCGCCTCTACGAGGATCGTGAACAGATTGGTGAGTACACTGATTTGGGGACAGCCATCTATGATTTCGACCAGAATGGAAAGGTCGACTGGATGGAAACATGTCCAGTCGAAGATGAGTTTGTCATCGACGATAATGGAAATTCGCCCGGCGATGAGAACTTTGATTCCACAAGTGCATTTTCTTGTGAATCATCCCACTACATTATCGGCGATTACTGGTATACCAGTGATCTATACGATGATTTTGACGATGTCTCGACATCTCTGCACCGACAGAATGCTCGATATGCCATCGCCCGTGATTTGCTTACTCACGTCTTTGATCTTGAGGAACTCGTTGATTTGTATCACGACCTGACCTCGATTGAGTATGAAGTCGCCTCCTACGATGGAGGACCTGGTGAGACCGTCACACGAAACAACGACATTCGCTACTTTGCTGTGGATAACAGATTGTATCCAATCGGAGGATACCAGTATGCCGAGAGTGGAATGCATTATGGAAACCCAACAGGTATTTTCTATGCACCAACCACACTGAGTGGATTGGATCCAGATGATTACATCGAATCTGTGTATATCACACAGCGAGGCGAACGCCCCGAGCAAGAGATGACCGGTGCTGAGTTTGAGATCGCCTATATGGCCGATCTTCTCGCCGGTCAATCCGGCAGTGGTGGCGACATCATCCAACTCGTAGATGTACGAGTCGACCAGCAACCCGCATTCTTTGAGACTATGATTGCTCGAACCTACGTGGGTTACGGAACCCCACAACTTGGACTTGAGCCAGAGCGAGGTCACGGTCAGCCAAAGCAGCACTTCCAAGGCTATGGTACACCCGATACGCCGCTAACGTTCGCCTACCCATTGCCTGGTGCCATGATGAACCACTTTGTATTGGCCAATTGGTATGATGCAAATGAGGACAATGAACAGATGATTGCTTCTGCAAACACCGGTGTCAAGATTCTCAAGTATTATTCAGGAGCAACCCTAGAGGGCGACGTTGTCCTTGGTGAAATCGGTGCAGTTCCGAATGCCAAGTTGCTCATTGAGCGCGATGCTTTCAGTGGAGAAGATCCGACGGATACGGATGCGCGAACCTATTGGATTCCAATCGGCACTTCACAAGCAGACGATGAGGGTCATTACAGCATTACTGTGCCCAGTGGCCGTATTCGTGTGACCGCATTCATGGGCGAGTCAGACTTGGTCACCGCCCGTGATTCGATGGTTACCGCAGATCAAAATTCAGCCAGCGCCTGGGCCGTTGATTTGGTGAGTCCTGTGAACGAGGACCGTACAATAAACCCAATCACTGGAATATTGGCCAATGTTTCCGGCTCGACCTGGCTTGGAGAATCTACCATTAACATCACAGGTTCTCAAGGTCATTCGAACGGTGAATCCGTTCTCAACCTAGACGTTAATGTGGCCGCTTCGGGTGCAACCGGCACCATCCAGTGGCAAGGCGACGCTGATTTCGGTGGAGAACCACTTGCGAACATGGATCTTCGGATCTCCAACATTTGGGATGATACAAGACAGGATGCCTACTACATCACCACATCAGATGGCGATGTCGAAGGTGAGCGCGAGTATGGACCCGGTGCAGTTGGTGAAGTTACCTTTACTGGACCTGGTTCGATGAATTCAGAATCTGGTGTTGTTACGGCAACAGACTTCACAGGCAACTACACACGCAGCATTTTGCACAACCACTCCTATACTGGAATTGGAGGTATCCTCGGTCGAGGTACATTTGAGGGCACCATCGAAAATGCGGATGCTCAGGAATGTGTAAACGGTTCAATGCCCGACCAAGCCTCCTATTGTCTAGAAGATGTGAATGTGACAGACAATTTCCTCATCGATGGTTTCGTCGAAGGAGTCGATGGTAGATTTACATCGAATGGAACATCCTACTTCACGACACCAATGTATCGTGAGACGATTATCGGAGCTGGAACGTTTATCGTGGATGCAACAGATACCTCATTGTCCTCTTACGGAACAATCAACGGTACGGGAACATTCCAAGGTACTGGTCAATTCAGTGGTGACATGGTCAAGCCCGGTTCATTCCATCTTGTCGATGCAATTCCTGGAAGTTATCACGTTGCAGTGCTATTCGAGAATGGCGAAGAATCGATTTTGCCGATGCCACTTATTGTTCCTCTCACTCGAGACAGCCCAGAGGCGAAGAACATTGAATTGTCTCTACCAGGTACTTGGATTCAAGGAACAGCGAGTACGTTGGCGGTTGCTGACCTCGAAAGTGAAACCGTCACAGGTCGGTTGGAACTTGTCGACTTAGATGACATGGAAGCCAATGTCACAGAACAATGTGGCGAAATAGCTTGGTCACCATGTTGGTTTGAAACCGACGAAAATGGTACATTCGGTATCGGGCCCGTTCTGGAAGGCGAATATGTTGTGACAATGGATCAGGATTCGGATGGATTCGATGAGTATCGGTCCAATACGATTTCAGTCACACCTGATACTGCAGGAAATGTGACACCATCTGATATTGATAAGGTTCCGCCGATGTTTGATATCGAGTTCTTGTTACTCGATCATCAAGATCAGCCGGTCGAAGGTCAGAACCTCTCGTTCTCGAACCAATATACACCGATTACAATCGATGCGCGTGACAACGGCAATGGTTCGTATAACGTCGAGTTGCCGCGAGACATATGGATTGTACAGAGCATATTGGACGAAGATTACATCCTCTACGAAGAGATTGATCTTCAAGATAATATCACCGGCCTAGTCCTGCAGTATGTTGAATCTGCTTGGGTCAACGGTTCGGTTATGTATGATTTGACCGATAAGCCGGAAGAAGAATCACAACCCTACAACAATCAGAGGGTCGACATCCAGTGGGGTGGGGGCATCACTGAAGATACCATGACTGATGAGAATGGTACCTTCGGCTTCCAAATCCCAGTTGGAGCCGAGGTAAACTTGACTGTGAATGTCGTGATTGGCCATCTCTTGGTTGGAAAGCATTTCACCGTACCTAGCGGTGGAATTGACTTCACAGGCGAGGATTCGTTGTATCCACAGAACAGTGTGGGTGCGGCTGGAGATATTTTCCTGTATGAAGTTGGCAACCCATATACACAAAATGTGCCAGGATTCGGCGAGTATCCATTCCTGCTGGAAGCCTATGACAATTTGACAGGTGTGACATGGCAGTGGCCTGTCGATACATCACAAGGTCGCTTCACCGCGCATGTGTTGGAACCTGCTGACGGCGAGACCCGAGAGTGGACTCTGAGTGTCAACAACCCTGCTCTCAATGTCGAGCCAATCACATACTCACCTTCGGGTGACAATGCGACAATACATATGATTGCGAACCCTGCTTATGTCATTGCAAACTTGACAACATTCATCGATCATACGAATGATGGCAATCTAAGCAATGGAACAGTTCAGGCGATTGATTTCCGTCTGATTCCATATTCAGCATTTGATGATTCGAGAAACATCAACATCAGCGCATCACAGATATGTGGCGAAGGTGTGACTCAGAACTGCTGGGACAATGGGACCATTTCACTTGAGTTGAGTGTTGGGAAGTGGATCTTCGAAACCGATGCGAAGGACCCTCGTGACGAGAATACAACCGATTTCAACACACTATTGTCCAATACTGGTGGACTGATTGATGTCGCCATCGGTTCCGAAGGCATGGATGTCGAATTGGGCTTCTTGCCCGAATGGCACACATCCATCACACTCAGAAACGAATCTGGCGGAGCAATGGCCAATTGGACAGTGTACTTTGAGGAATCTGGTGATGGTACTGAATCGTTCACTATTGACACTGATTCTAATGGAACAATCGTCGAATATCTACCAGAAGGGGATTGGGTCATTCATTTGCTCGATTTCATCGATGACGATGGAGATGATACAAATGACGATCCATTGCAGACATTCCGCACCACTTTGAGCATCGATGCTTCCACTCCTGGAACAGACATCGAGTGGCAAACGGTTGAGGCCGCACAATTCAATTTGACATTGGTTGAGGCTGGAAGTGGAGAACTGTTGAGTGGATTCTCACTTACAGCATTCAGCGAAGAAGGTTTGGGCGAATTCACACTAGGGCCCAGTGATGAGTCGGGTGTAATCGAAAGCACACTCATGCCTGGCGCGTGGACATTGAGTCTAAATCGAACCGACAGTAATCTACGCTGGATTCTTGACAATGTGACGATGAATTTCGTCTCGGGTTCAGGAAACGCAGACACCAATTTGACACTGAACAAGTGGGTCGAGATTGCCGGAAACCTATTCCGTGACATCAATAACGATGATGCTTGGAGTTACGCTGAAGGTATCGAAGGTGCCAATGTCACCGTCAATAGTTCCACGTTTGGCCCAGTTGATCTGACATCGGATATTCTAGGGACATGGAGAGTCTTCGTTCCGGTGAATGACACATACGACGTGTTTGCTACAAAGGATGGTTACAGCAATGGTTCGGCTTCAATCCAGGTTGACTATACCGCCAACACATCTGACATCGAAATGATGGCTGGAATTGTCACAGTCGGTGGCGAGATTTCCCACGTATTGCCATCAGAATGGAGCATCATCGCTGATGACATTACCCTTGCACTGATTCCTACATCGGGCCTGACTTTCGATGAAATGACACCAACCAAGGTGCTGGTGAATGGTACATGGGACGGTACATGGACTGCAGATGTAGAGCCGGGCGATTGGCTTCTTTATGCGACCTATGACGGCAATGAAGGACGATTTGCAGCGATGGAACATGTTACAGCAGCCGTTGCAGAGGGTGGCGAAACAGATGCCATGCTTTCGACAGCCAGCGTTCTGCATGTATCCACCAAGTGGGTTGATTTCGATGGCGATGAGTTCACGCTGGGTGACAGTTCAGAGATCGATAGTGGAGACAACCTTGTCTTCGCAAGTGGTATGATGCACAGTTGGAATCAAACGGTTGATTCAAACGGTCAAATTTCGTTGCTTCTACCCGCTGGGGACTACAGTATCAGTGGTACATTCGTCACCACTCAACTAGGTGTCGAGATGACATACAACGGTGGTAAGAATGCCGAGGTTGTCGGCGGTGGTGTTGAATCACCCGACCAACTCGTTATGTTTGATGTTCAAGCGGACCACTCGATTACATTCAGTGTCGGTGAGAACCACACTTCAATCGAGCAATCTGATGAGGATGGAGACAACTTCACAATCATCAACAACGATGCCGAAGATGGAGATGATTACACCGCTGGTGAAATCAACATGCAACTCACTTACACGGGTAACATGGCTGAGGATGAATACATGCTCACCTTTGAGATAAATGGTGGCGATGCCCAGTATTGGACCGTTGAAGTTTGGACAGGGACCAATGAGACGGGCGATGACATCTGGAGTGAGTATAACACCTACAGACTCGGTCTTCAGAGCAACGCTACAGCAGACATCCGAATCCGAGTGACCGCTGCAAACGAGAGCTTCGCAGAATCCTATGATGGAGGCCACTCGCTCTTGGTGAAGATGACACACAATGATCAGTCGTTCAATGAATATGAACTCAAAATGTTCATCCCACAAGAACATGGAATCGGGCTGGATGAATCTCAAATCCCAGAAGTGATCGGTGTTCAACCAGGCAACGACGAAACGTTCGCGTTCACGTTTGAAAATACAGGTAATGGCGATGATACGTTCAGCATCTCTATTTCTGAGTTGGATGAAAGTTTGACACCGTGGTGGAGTGTAACCGGCGCATCTTCAGTGACGGTTGGTCCTCGGACAACACAGGCATATTCGGTGAACATCCATGCGTCCGAAATTTGGGTCGAAGATACAGAATTCACCGTCACCGTAACCATCACCAGTGAGGACAATAGTACACAAGAGGTCGTTTCACTGAACATCAAGACTGCTCTACCTGATTTGGAATTTACAGGCGACCCTGGTATGATTGGACTATCTCAGGATGGATTCGCACCGATGGGTCAGACCAATCAATTGTACGTTAACGTGATCAACACCGGTCTTGTAGACGCCCGTGATGTTCAGGTTGAAGTTCTCGATGAAGGTGACGTAGTCGTCGGTTCATTGACGCTTGATGTGCCAGCGGATAACCCATACACAGACGATGTTGAAATAACCACGTTCACCATCGACATTGAACCTGTGAGCGACATTGGTTCTGTGGATTACACGTTCAGGATTAACACGACCGGCCTAGAGTTGGTTGACGATAATCCCGATATAATTCAGAAGTCGATTAACTACCAGCCACCGGTATCTACCAAAGCAAACAGTTGGGTCGGTCTTATCGTCGGTCTGATTATTGTTGGTCTGATTGGCTTGTTCTGGAAGTTTAGTGGCCGTCGCGGATCACAAGCGTTCTGATTTCAATCGGTTCGTGACCTCACGCAAACCTTTGCGATACAAACCAGCGACAGCCATAGACGATTTGGCGAAGGTGCCATGAACCCTCAGTCGCCCCTACGGGGCGAAGGTCATGCCGCAGGTCCCTCATCGCCATCTCGAATACCTCCCTGAACCAGAGGATCCGCGCATGCTTACGGCGATTGACCCGGATGCCCCTGGCTACCCACCCGAGGCATATGGAGCCTCAGCCGAACAGGCTGAAGCATGGCGTTTGGCGACGAATGAAGCCCTCCGGGAAAGCAATCCACGGCCGTGGGGCCTCATGCTTGCCCTGTGCCTCATATCGGCAATGTTGCTTTCCTACCCCCTCATCTCGTCCTACTTTGTGGGCGCGTTGACACCCAATTCAGATTGGGCATACGAGGACACAAATATCTACACCCTACAGGATGATTTTGGACTCAGTGGAAACGGGGTTCTCGTGTGCATTGTCGACACAGGAATCGAAATGACTCACCCCGACCTTGCCAATGCCAACCTGGTTCGCTATCGAGATTTCGTTGGAGGTGATGATCAAACGATTCAGGATCGAGGCGTTGACCTTCATGGCACGATGATGGCTGGTATCCTCGTCGCTGAGGGAGGATTTAGGGGCGCAGCTCCAAATGTGGGGCTCGTAGTCGCTGCAGCCCTCAATTCCGAGGGTTCAACACAATCCGAATCTACGGTTTCCGAAGCCATAGAGTGGTGCTGGAACGAGATGAACGTCGACATCATTTCACTTTCATTAGGAGGCGACCCAGATCCCGAAAACCCACTTGGTTCAATGACCGCCGACGCGGTTTCAGCCGCTTTAGATCACGGTGTATTCGTGGTTGCAGCTGCCGGAAATTCAGGGGGTGCAGGTACCGGGGTAACCGATGTATCAGTACCAGCCAATGTGGACGGAGTCATTGCAGTAGGTGCTGTGAACAGAGATGGTACGCTGTGGGAACGAACTGCAACCGGGTCAGATACAGAAGGTGCCGATGGCGAGATTCGAACCGAACCCAATCAGAAACCAGAGGTTACTGCACCGGGTGTAGGCATCATATCGACATCCGACCCCGACATGGCAATCCCATACTCAGCAAGCACTGGAACAAGCGATGCAACCGTCTTTGTGACGGGGGCTCTGGCGTTGATCCTTGAACGGCATGGAGATGCCATCCCAGCCGGCAATTCGTCGAGATTTGGAATTTCTTTGGTTAAACAAGCGCTTGCCGAATCCTGTCAGCCCAACGCGCTTCAGGGCGAGGGCCATCATCCACGCTGGGGCTATGGTACCCTCGATGCACTTGCTTGGGAGCGAAGTGTAGCCGATGCAATCGCCCAATATAGTGATACTTAAACAAATTATTGATACTATAAGTTGATATTTAAAAACTAAATTGATACTTTAATGCCAAAAAACGGACTGCCGCGACAACGTGGCTGTTATAGCCCTTGCAACTCTCGCAGACCTGCAACTTGGAGTGATACCCATGGAAGAGACCCATCGAAACAAAAGCCTGCTATTGTCGTTCTTGATGCTCACAAGCGTCATGGTTGGCCTTGTCGGCCTGATGCCTACCGCTTTGGCAGCAAACGAAACATCGAACGGAACGATTACAGGAACTGAGGTTTGGTCCGGTTCGCACACACTGACTGGAGATGTCATTGTCGCGACCGGTGCGAATCTGATTGTACAGCCTGGAACAACCGTCACAATTCCCAATGGCACCATTATCGATGTGCGCGGTGGATTGTGTGCCGGTGACGTCGCGTGTGGCGCCAATGGTATGGCAAGCAACAGTTCGCGTATCACATTCAACTGGCAGGAACCGACCAACGCATCTGCCATCGGTTCGTGTTATGGCATTTTCAGTGGCAATCACTACAACCGAGATCCTTCATGTAACGAGGGTATTCTACTTCGCAGCACCGTCGATATTGGTGCAACCAAGTTGAATCACGTTTCGATTACCAACGCGTATGGCATGCCTCGGTGGGTTTCAGAGATTTCTGAAGTCCGTTATGGTGCACTTGTTGCAGAGGGTTCTAGCCCAACCATGACCGGCTTGAAATTTACAGGTGTCAATACTACCAGTTTACTGATTCTGGATCTCGCTCGCCCCGATATCATCGGCGGTGAATTTACTGTAGGAGATGATGCAACCTCACTGGTTGGGTCAGCCATTCAGGCCTACGGTGCAGGTAGCACTGTTCAGCCACTATCGATTCTCTCACCGGTGTTCACAGGAACCGACAATGGCTGTGGACAAAATGACGATGGCCGGCACGTGCTATGGGTCGAAGAATCCTATGTCGATATCCAAAATGCAGTGATTGCAAGTGGGGACTACGGCATTCGCCTTGACGATTCTGCGGGTTCAGTCACATCCTCTACAATCGATACAACATGCAACGGAATCGACGTCAACAACAAGAAGACGGTAGGAAACAATGTGGCATACAAGTTGACCGTTGCCAATAACAAAATCACAACGGGTGAGAGGAGCCCCTTGACCGCCTTCAACTTGGCTTGGGTCGATTTCAACAACAATGTCATCGATGGCGCCTCAGATGGTTCTGGAATTCAAATTTCCAAGAGCCAAGTCGCAATCAATGGTGGTTCGATTGGACCCATAGGTGGTTGGAACGGAATCTGGTCGATTGGAGAAAGTGATGTTCGAGTAGAGAATGTTACCATCCAAGATACTGCTAAGGAACCAATCATCGCTGGTGAATATCACTTTGGTGATAGCGGTTGGTCCGTCCCAGGGCCTTCCGAGAATCGCATGTATATTGCCAATTCAATCATCGACAGTAGCGGTGGAGAATGTTCCGGACAGACGTCATGGGGAGGAGATTTCCCTTGCTCAGCAGTCCATGCATTCCGCTCGTCTGTCACTTTGCTGAACAACGACATCAGCATTGGAGGAGAGGGTGATGGGATCCGTGCTGTTGGAGCCATCCTAGACGTTCGTAACAACGTCGTCAACTCAACGGGGACGGGTGCCAATATCAAGCACCACAACACCGGTTATGCAGGAGATCCACAGTATGGAACGCTTGCATTCTTCTCAGGAAACACATGGATGGGTGTCGGTCAGACATACAATATCACAAAGAGCAGTGTTACGGTTCAATCTGAAAACATCCCGATTCCAAACCAAGCGGTCAATACAACAGACCCCGTGACAATCTCATGGCCGGATGTTGAAGCTGCAGCATGGACAAATTGGGAAACACAAGTACTGGTGCCAACATGCAGTGTCTGGCCACCACAAAATTTCCCACTGGCCCTTGAAATGACCAACAATTCTACGGTACTCACATATTCAAATTTGACTGGATTGGATACCTCAAACATCTACATTGACACATCACCAATCAAGTGGGCCGTTCAAATCAGAAAGGCAGAGATTGTCAAATTCCGCACCATCGTTGAAGGTGTGCGTGTTGGCGGTGCAACCGTATTGATTGAAGACAGCCATGGTGAAGATTTGTACAGTTTGACGACCGACAGTCAGGGTTGGACATCTGAGGTATCACTCGCGAGTGATTTCCATCTCGACATGACAGGCGGTGGACCGGGTGGAATCAACCCTGATCGCTACGCCGATGATGAGGGGGAAAATTCCTGTAGTGACGGCATGGATAACGATGGAGATTTGATTTACGATGCCGATGATCCTGATTGCCAAGCAGGCCCAAGTAGCCGTGAGTTGTCTCTATACTACGTATCCGCTTACAAGTTTGGCAAGGGCTACAAGAAATACAGCCTCACAATGACCAGTCAGACTGGTGTGTTGACTGAAATCGTATCATTGGAGAACCTTGAACCGAGTTTGACGGTAAGTCAGAATGATGGCCATTCCTTCAAGCGCTCAGTCAACTTCACTGGGACCGCACACGATGGCCAATGGGCGGGCATCTATGCCTCCGATGATTTGGCTCGATGGGACCAACAAGGCGCAGTTGAACAGGTGCAGGTCAAGGATCCATTCACCAGCGACTGGATCGACATGCGTTTGGCAGTTGACGACAGTAATTCAGGTGGCGAAGTCACTTACAACAACCATCCATTCAGCCATTGGTACTTTGAATTCGATATGAGTGATCAACCCGAGGGTGACTACACGTTCGAGTTCCGGGCATCTGACGGTGTCACGGAATCTCAAATCGTCACGAGAACAATCAAACTGAACACAGAACCCCCAACCGTTTGGGTTGATGGCCCTGCGTCCGGTACGAACATCGATGATGGAATTGTGCATTTCACAGGTCGAGCGTCAGATGCTTACAGTGGTATTTTCGGTAGTGACATCCAAAGAATTTGGTTTGAGGTCGATGGTCCCGGTGGTTACTACAATTTGTTCGACAAACCAGGTGGCACAGCGTGGTCTGCCGATTGGACAGTCGGCCACTTGCCTTCAGGGACATACGCCGTGAAGGTGTGGGCTAGCGATTCCGCTTTCTGCACCAATTCCCCGGATGAGTGCTCACCAGTTGAATTGAATCTTGAGATTGACAACGACAATGCCCTACCGTTCATCCAACTACTCACGCCCTATGATTTACAGGTCATCACCGCCAGTGAAGACACACTTCTGAGCGGCGTAGCCCGTGACAATGATGGGACGGTCACGAAGGTCGAAATCGTCATCAAAGATCCACAATCTGGTTTCCTTGAGATGCCTGAAGGATCACATTCTCTGGTTACAGACATCATGGCAAATGGAGGATGGGCAACGACATGGGATACAACCAATTTGGTCCACAATTATCACTACATCATTGAGGCTCGCTCCTTTGACGGGTTCCAATACAGTGAGGCAGCCTCGATTGAAATCGTAATCGACAATCCGCCAAATCAGGATAATACTCGACCCGCGTTTAACTCAACGGCGTGGCCAGATTCTGCAACAATTTTCTGTGAAGAAGCAGGTGCATCACAGAATCGCTGCGGTTCAGGATATTCAATCGACCTAACGCAATATTTCTCCGATGTGGATGCAGGTGACAGTTTGTCATACTACGTTCTCGATCAACAAGATAAGTTTGAGGATGATTATCATGCAGAAGTGATTACCATCGGCAGCACAGGGATTGCCAATTACAACCCGCTGTCCATGTCATTTTACTTCCCAGATATGGCCGATTGGTCTTTGGATGATGTTATCTTTGAAGTTCGTGATAGCGCAGGTAGTACCATTTCATCGGATCCGATAGACTTCGATGTGGTGGGAGTTTCATTCACTTCAGAATGTGCCGGACTCATGATTGAGGGGGCCTTCGTTGCAGGTTGTCCTGCCGAGGTCAGCAAGGACGACATCATTGTCTACAGTGGCAATGGACGACCTTCAGTCAACGTCATTGGAGAAACGTCAGCAGGATTGCGACTTGGGAGCACGGCTGTTGGGGAAGATGGAACATGGATGATGGAAATCGGTGCGAACCGACTCGACAAAGGAGACAACACAATCGTCTTTGAATATGGCAACGTCGAACAACCACCCAACTCTGATTCACAGATTAACGTTGAAGGTGGTATTGATGAAGGTACCAGCGCCTTCATGTGGATTTTGATGGCCATTGGAGCTTTACTCGTTCTCGGTGCATTGGGTGCTGTGTTCGTCTTCTTCTTCGTCGAATTTGAAGATGAATACGAGGATGATCTTGTAGAGCCTGCTGAAGAAGTCGACCCCTATGCTTGGGCTAAACAGGGTCAGCAGGAAGCCGCAACGACTCCAGCGCCCGCCGCCGCCGCCGAACCAGTGGCAGCAGCTGCACCAGCAGCCGTCTCTGGTTACCCGGGATGGAAGTGGGACGCGGAGCAAAACAAGTGGGTTCCAGACAACCAGTGAACAGTGAATACATCCGGTTGACATCTTGGGTCACGTTGGGTGTGCTCGCGTCACTATCAAAAGGGGACAAGTCAAAATTAGAATGAAGTGGAGAGTATGAGTCATCCCCGGCCAGGTGTTCAGGAGCGAATCATGCTCCATTTGCGTGATTATGCAGATTACACAGATTCGGTCGAAGTTCCATTCGCACTATCACAGATGGGTATTGCAAATGCAGTCGCAATTGCCCGAAGCAATGTGCCCCGTGCGATTGCTGGTTTGAAGGACGCAAACCATCTGATTGAGCGTCAGGCCCATGTCGCAGGAGTCAGCCGGAAGAGGAAAGCGTATTTTTTGACCGATTCGGGCATGGTTCAAGCAGAGGAAACTTGGAAGCGTCTTTCGGAACATCCTGTTCGTCTCGTAGACAAAGAAGGTGTCACTCATACAACCACTTTGGCAGGTTCGATCGACATCGCATCCTTCCCTCTCCGTGCAGTCGATGTATTGCGCTATATGGGTGACAACGGGATGTTGGATTTACGCACGCTGAATGAGGAATTGATTCAGCGCGACTTGGATAAGCACGTGGAAAAGCAACTTGTGACGTCATTGGGAGATTTACCCCGCACTCGAGCGTTCTTCGGTCGAGAAACTGAACTTGAGAATATCTGCGCCCTTCTCGATGCACGTTCATCCTGCCTCCTCGTCCCAGGAATTGCGGGTATTGGGAAAACCGCACTTGCGGGAAAAGTCATCGAACAATACACACATCGTAGAAATTTACTCTATCATCGTTGTCAAGATTGGGAGGGCAGTCGTGCATTTCTTGAAGCGTGTGCAGAGTGGTTGTCTACCATCGGCGATGATGATTTATCAGATTACATTCATGCGACTGCAGTCCCTCAATCTTCGGTTGCAGTGAATCTGATTGTGGGTGCGCTTGAAGAAATCCCTTCTCTGATTGTGATCGATGACCTTCACAAAGTCAACGACGATGCCCTTTTTGCGATTATTCGCGGATTATCACAGCGAATGGAGGACGTGCAGGAATGCGGCCTCGTGATGTTTAGTCGTTCTTACCGGGCCGTCGTTCCACTGAAGGACGCGGATGGAAACATTTCTGCACTTGTCTTGCCTTTGGAAGGTTTGGATCAATCTGCCAGTCGGAATCTATTGACAACGATGCCAGACATGGACATGTCCACTTTCCTGCATATCTACACGCTTTCGAGAGGACATCCATTGATTCTCCAACTCATCAATCGTGGTTCGGTGGGATCAACGTTCCACGACACACTGGAAACCTTCGTTGAAGAGGAGATTTTCAGTCGCCTTTCAGGGTCCGAAAAACGAGTGCTTGGCGCCATCGCAATCTATCGCGAGCCCATGCCCTTAGAAGCACTTTCAAATCATGAAATCGAGACGGATTTACTCGATGATTTGGTTGAAAAGGGCTTGGCGAGACAAGTTGATAGTGAAAATTACGATGTGCACGACCTGGTTCGTGAGTTCCTTCTCCGAACCTTCGATGCTGAAATAGCCACGACTCTACACACCGCAGCATGTGCTTGGTATCGAAAGCGACTAGACGCGCCTGAGCAGCAGTTGGAATACATCTACCACCTCGTGAATTCAGCGGACACCGATACTTTAGGTGACGTACTTGAGAGGCATGGCCGTTCATTGATTCGGAGCGGGCATATGGAACTCCTCTCCCTTCTATTGGAACTTGACGATTCGCACTTCGAAACATCGACATGGGCGATGATTTTGGAGATGCGTGGAGATATTCTTTCACTACAAGGTCGCTGGGCCGATGCCGAGTCGGAATACGAAGCAGCCCTGCCCTTAATTTTGGAACCACCTCATGTGTCCTTGGAGATGCAAGGGCGAATCCTGTCGAGTAAAGCCGATTTGGCCATTCAGCGAGGCGAGTCTGATTCAGGACTTGAGTTACATCGTCAGGCCCTACAACTGTTTATCGATACAGGTGATGCGAAAGGTGCGGCTCGAACCTATGCCAACATGGGCTACATTTTCCGTCATCGGAAGGACACTAAACGTGCGTTAGAGGTTTATGGCAACGTTGAGGAATTGCTTGAAGCAGAAGATGACTCCGAATTGGTCGAGGTCCGCATCAAATTGGCCTCAGCACTTCTTGAGATGGGTGAAATTGATCGCGCTCGAGAACACGCATTGACCTCTTATGAAGAGACTGAAGATTCAGAACATGTGGGACTCCATGCTCGTTCCAGAGCAGTCCTTGGTCGATTCTATGCACGAACCGGGGATGCTGATCTCGCCCTCCACCACTATTCGGAAGCGCTTGACCAGATGGCTGAAGAAACCGATCAAAGAAGTGCGGTCGAAATAACCATTCTACTTGGAGAGGCACTTTCTGACGCCGGGCGCTCAGATGAAGCCGTCGAGCATTACCTCGATGGATTGGCGATGGCTGAAGCCAACGATTTCCGACCGTTGATTGGAGAATTATTGGCCCGGTTGGGTGAAGCAGCACCTGAAAAAGCCGAGCGTATGAATTACTTGCAACGTGCCCTCACCGTTTTCCGTGAATTGGGTGCAGGTGCACGTATGAGGGAAGTTCAAGGACAGATGCACCGTGCCATCATGGGCCACTAAAATCCAGGTTGTTCAACCTGAATGGTAACCTGTCCAGCATCCAATACGACCCAAACAGTTTCGACTCCAGAAAGTTTGATTGTACCTGAATGTGTAGTCGCAGCCGCTCCGGAAATTGGTTGGCTTGTGCGGTACATTTCCTCACCGTCAGAAAGGTGTAAGGAATCATCTGTTAACCACATTTCAAGGTTCAATCCTGCTGCTGATGAAAGGTATAGGTCTACAGGTTCAGCATAACGTGCATCCACATCCAATCTTGCCGCTTCATCTGCCCTTTCAACAGCTGCACCGACGGCGAGCAGGTTTTCTTCCAATGCTTCTTCTGTCCATCGATCCTGGGTTGAAACTTCCAGGCCCCAAACCCAAATCGAAAATGTCGAGAGGAACATGAGTCCAAGTAAAAAGGTGAACACATAGCCAATTTCTGTCGCCGCCGCCGACTCATCATCGGTTAATTTTCGTGACATTATGCTACACCTCCAATGCTGGTTTGGCTTGTCAGGCTCGCAACCTGAAGGTTGAACAGAACCGGTTCTCCTCCCGCATGATAGACGACTTCAGGCATCGTTGGTGATGTTTGTACCCATCCGACATAATCATCCAGCATCTCCAATTGTCCCGGGAAAGCCAGCCAATCGGACGAATATCCGACATCCGCAGAACTTTCCGCCGCAATCGCAACCGCATATGGTCCATCCCAACCACGCCGGACTTGATGTGCATCGATTGTTGCAACCTGTTCTCTGACATCGAGTGTCAACGTCAATTCAAGTTGAGCAGAACCACCAACCGAGTCAATGGTTGGCATTGCGATTGGAACTGTCGCTGCCAGACGTGGACCTGGACCTTCGCGTGAAGGAGGGGGGACCAGAACATCGGCTCGATATTCAGGATGGTTTGTACCCACAAATCCACCATGCGTTAGTATTTCCAAATTTGTCACACTAGAATCGAACGTGTATGTGAGCCTTGGGAGGTGAATTGCCCATGCTGAACCGAGTGTTGCGTGGGGGTCATCTCCAACCGTTCCGCGGATTGAAATTTGCAGTCCAAAGAAATGGGTACCATCTTTCCAAGCGTTTCTGATGTCACTGGTTTTCCAGTGGTCGACAGTTGCCCACGGCAGATCAACCTCAATCCATCCGGATGCCCTTAGATCAATTTTGACACATCGTTCAGCTCCATCCTCTGGGATTTCTGCACTCCCATCCTCACCTGTGGCAGTATAGATCCTCGCTGCCCCATCTGTAGATTCAATCGAAAGGGCACCGATATGATCTTGATCCAATGTGAAAATATCTGAGGGTGAACTATGGTTACTATTGCCTGCTTGATTCGTGCTCGTTGACCAAGAGGTGGATGTGCCTGCAGTTTGGACAACGAAAGAGGTAGAACCTACCGCTGGGGATTCTGCAGAACCGCCACTCTTTGGCGGCTCGAATTTCCAGTCCATCCCTGAGATTCTTCCAGTGTCTGCGGCCGGCGCAATCGCCAAGCTGCCTGGTCTCCATCCAGTGGCATGAGTTACAGTATCCCCAACCGTTTGCGAATCTAGAATCCATTCAACCTGAATCGGATTACCCCCTTCAATCCATGACATGTCACCCGCATCCCATGGGGTTCGAATACTGGAATAACCGCTGATTGCGTGGTAGAGGTTTCCGATTTTTGCAGTCGTTGGCGCACTGTTCGGGTTGTGAATGAGCAAGGAACCATCCATCGCAGGGGGGCGGAAGTGAACCCCAGTCAAGGCACCAGTTCGATCAGGCCATGGTACCGCTCCCGGTCCATCACCATCAAGGTCGGCTGAATCGCCCCAATGTAGTACCATTCGTGCAGGTGCCGAAGTTCTCAGAACAAGTTGCTCTGCCTGTGACAAAACAATCCGCCCGTCCCATGAGTGAATCGTGCCCGATTCTCCAGACGGTGATTGAGCCACCGCTTGGGATGATGAACTTCCACTCCCCCTCGTGCTTGTCGTTTCCCATTCCAATGTGAAGGGTGAATCCGATTCGAGATGTATTGAGTGTGAGTTTGGAATCAGTGGCAGGGTCCAACTTCGACCATCCTCTGAGCCAGGAATGGGTTGATCTGGAGTCGCTAGTAAAGCGCCCCCGTCCCCTCTCCACATGATGACGCGCAAGGGCATTTCACTGTGAATCCACGCCTCTCCATCTCCTGCATCTATTCCAGATTGCAGCCAAACGCCATCCGTGGGGGTCACATGATTTTCAGTTGAACCATTTTGGTCAAAGGACAATTGATTCGAACCCAAGAGTGATGTCAATGTATTGATGGGTGTCGCCGAGATATCTCCGTCCAACAACGGCAGACGATAGTGATTCAATGATTCAGCGGATGCGTGCAGGTTTGTGGCACACAGACTCTCAATGTGGTGTTCTGCATGTCGGAACCTCATCGAATCATCCAGATCCAGAACTCCTTCGAGCCTGAATGCACTGTCGGGTTGGTGTGTTGCACTATACCACGTCCCCCCTTCCAGAAGTTCCCACCCAAGGGTGCCAGTATGAGGTCGAATCGTCAATTGCGCCGTATCCCCTGGTGTGCCAGATTCGCTCAACCGCTCAGTTTCAGATGCCAAATCTTCCATTTGACCAACCATGTTTTCTCGCTCAACAGCGCCATGTAATTCATCGATGACCGGGATGACAGTCACCATCATCCCAGAGATGATTGAAATCACTCCTGCAAACAATAACACGGTCGCAATGGCAGCAGATACCGCCTCTTCATCCTGTTCTCTGCGAATCATTGTACCACGACCTGTTGCAGAATCACATCGAGGTGAAATTCACTGGATGCGGGATGAATCGTCATTCCTTCAGCCCCTGACAACCTACCATTTGGACCAAATCCAATGTATTCACTTGAGTCACCGGTTGAACGGTGCAAATCGTATGCATCGGTCCAGTGGCGCAGGTATCGGGATTCGGGGTTGTCCAGACCGGTAAACTCTGCCATCAAACGCAAGTTCCGAGCCTCATGATCGAAGAATGTAATCACCCCTCTACTCTCAACATCAAGTGACACATCGGTATTTCTTTCCAAGCCCTCGACATCAACATCGAGAAGGACAAAACTAACCCGTAATCCACCATCTAGGTTCGTATCGTGGTGCAATCTTGGATAACTGCGAACATCGATTGGTTGGTTCGGGAGCTGTTCGATTCTGGCTCCATTGATGAGGTTAACTTGGAACGTACCCGATGTGAGCGGTGTGCGAATTTGAATGCCATCGATGGGAATCTGAATCCAGCGATGAATCACTCGTTGATTTTCATCGAGTACATCGATTTGAATCCAACCTTCGATGCTCACATTTGTTGTGAATTGATCTTCATCCATCAAATCCCACAATTCTGTTTCGTCTGATGTTTGGATCCTAACTGAATATGCGGATTCGTTCAACGATGAAATCGTAATGATGCCATTTTCCATCGAGACCGTAACACGATCATGGCCCACTAGGTCAGCACTAATTCGCCACATTTCCGCATTACGCAGTGGCGTCACCGTGTCTTTCACGTGCTGGCTGTTAACCACAACCCCTGTCCCTTCCGGAGATTCCGCAACGACCAGCAATCGGTCATTGAATTGGGTTGCAGCTACACTTCCAGCAGCCCAATCACGGTTGTCGGTTAGGTCCTGCATGAATGGCTGCATGACAACAACAACTCCAGCCATCGTAGAGATGACCATGGCCAACAGCATCGTGACGCCCATTATTTCGGAAACGGCCCGCTCGTCGGCCGATTGCCAGTCCGCGTCGGATGGGCGCATAGACCGACATATCGCCGTATGTTCTTAGCCATTCTCGTTTCACCTCATACTGAGGTGAAGTTTTTCAGCGTGTCAATATCTCCGCTTCCGCCTGTCCCAACCAATGGCTGAATTCAGGTCCATCTTGGGTCGAAACTCGGAGATCACCCGACCATTTTTCGACCCGGAACAACACCTCGCTTTCCGCTAGGTGAGGCGCGTTATTTTTTCCCGAAAGGTGGCACAGAACAACACTCTTCGTTTGTGACCCTAATATTTCTGCCAACAACTCCGCAGTTTGCTGATTTGACAAGTGTCCTCCACGGCCAGAAATCCGTGCTTTCAGGCGAGGGGGGTAGGGCCCAAGCGCCAACCTTTTTGCATCATAATTTGCTTCGATTGAAATGTGCGCGCAACCCCTTAGATGACGAATCAATTCATCGGTTGGTTCACCCAGATCTGTGACCACCGCAGCTCGCTCTGTTGAACCGGAATGAACAATGAATCCGACATTTTCAGCCCCATCGTGTGGTATGGGGATCGGAAGCACCGATAAATCGCTCGTGACTTGCACCCGTTCAAGTGACTCAAAAATTCGGCACTGGTTGACCGGGTCAAAGCCGAGATGAGCGCAGGTTGTGAAGTTGGCGAGTAATTGGGCTCCATGGCGCCTACTGAAAATTTCCGCGCCCTGAACGTGATCCGAATGGTGGTGGCTGAGTAAGATGGCATCAATCGCTGAAGGTTCGACCCCAATTCGTGCAAGTCGGTGCTCTGTTTGTTTGCCACTAAATCCACAATCTATGAGCACTTTCGACTCCTCTGTTTGGAGCAGCGTGGCGTTACCGCGGCTGCCCGAACCAAGGTGTGTAATCTCAAGTGTCATTGGGACCTTACTGGCGGCCGACCTTACACCCCTTGAATGAAGCGCTTCACCAGCAGTTCAGAGGTCCTTTTCGCAACACTTTCAGAAACGCCGATAAGTAATATTAGAGGGGCGAATAATATCTAAAGATGGGCATATTTCACATTTCAAACTCGAAATCTGTGTTCGTTCTGTCCGAACGACGCTCCATCAGCATCATAAGCATGAGAGCAGGGATTGGCTCTGTGGGTATAACCCACAGGTGAGTTCATGCGTCGAAAGCAAACAGCGCTTCTGATTACACTCTTGATTCTCGGCTCGATGGTTTTCGTCAGCCAAATCCGCCCCAGTAGCCCGGTTCAATCCGTACATCCGGGAGACACAACCGGCGAAGGTCCACCGATTACAGACCGGGATAAGGATGGGATGCCCGATCTTCACGAGGAAGCTTTCAGTGAGCCCGTATTTTTGGACATGGGCGATCGTTCAAGACTGATTCCAGGATTGGATGCCGACAATGGAACTGATAACCAAAGCGATCATGATTACGATGGTCTAACCGCTCTGATGGAATATTGTTGGCCATATGATTTGGAGTCCTGCTTTACCAGCGATCGTACTGGATTGCCTGGCAAACCAGCCGAGATTTCCGAAATTGGTGTACGCTGGTATCTCGACCCACGTTCTGGAGATACCGATGGCGATGGATTGCCAGATGGCTATGAGGTAGCCATGTGCATGAAGAGTGTTGGACAGAAGAATTCGGAATCAAACATTTGGGAATGCCCAGCATTCGATCCGCTCAACAGTAGCGACGGCTTACTGGATAGTGACTATTGTCGCGACCTCAAATTGGGTTGTGGGGATGGATTTGATGTGGACCGAGATGGCACAGTTGAACCTCACGAATTCTATACAAATGCCGAAGAATACCTGTATGGAGCACCTGAAAATTGGGTTACCGAATTTGACGGTCTGCGATGCTCTGGCGAAATCAGCTTTGAAAGAGGCAGTTTAGAAGTGACCTTGGCCGACCCCTGTAGAACGGATGAAACTCGCCCCACCAACGATGACGGATGGTTAGGGACTGACCCTCTTGACAATGATACGGACTATTATCGGTGGGTAGGCAACCCTGGACAGGCCCTATATCAGACACAGAAAGGAGACGGCATTATCGACGGTTGGGAGATTTATTTCCAACTCGATCCATTGAACAGTAGTGATGCATTGATTGACAGCGATTTGGATGGCTGGGATTTCAATCGAGACGGCGCGATATCCCCTGACACTTCAGGCTCGACTCTCGACCTTGGGGAAGTATTCAGCAATCTGGAGGAATATACCGTTTACATTGATGATGGGAATGGGGTGACTGCTGGAGTTAAATCTGCTCCATTTGGCCCAGCCGGGCAAACCGTCACAACATTCGATCAAGGAACTACTCCCAGTTTGCTGCATCATAACGCACATTCGATTTTCTCGGATGATGTACATGATTTGGTTTACGTTGGCACCATGCGCGGGGTCACAATCCTTGAACCATTGATGAATTCGTCAAGCCATTACGAACTACCATCTGGAAACGAGTTGTTTGATTTGTATATGTGGCCTGAGGGTGGTGAAGATGGTGTTTTGCTACTTTCTACAACATCGGGTTTGATGACGTTGGCTCTCGATGAGGATGGCAAATTCTCTTCTGTTGTCGATGAACTTGAAACCGGACCAATCGAATTGATGACTCCAATTCAAACAGGTAGTGGCAATCAGGCCCTTTTCCTTGGGTTCGGTGCCGATCAACAGGTTTGGAGATTTACATTGGATGCCCAAGGCCTGATTAGCACCCCGACCACCGTTTTACAACTCACCGAAACACTCCAACAGCAGGAGAACACAACGGTGGAAACCGCAGTCCATGTCGTCCTTCCAAGCGAAGGCCCCCGTCTATTTTTGGGGACAGACCGTGGTCTGGTGATGGCCAATAGTTCAGATTTCTCTGGCGGTTTTGATTCAAGTTGGATTTTCGATACTTCAAATGCCGATGTGTATGTCCATCCAGCGGACACATTTGACGATGCTCTGGCGGCTCGTGTGCAGGCATTGTACGTGGATGGGCCACGAGATGCAAATGGGGAAATCACCAGCCCTCAGACCCTTTGGGTCGGAACACGGGGTGGTGTTCACCAATTCGACTTGGTTGTAGGTCCTTCGAATCCAATTGCTGCATTTTCCTTTGAAAGAATGAGATATAGTGATACTGAGAATGAACTCACAGCCAATAATATCCATTCCATCTTGCCCCTTGGAGATGAAGTCATCATCGGTTCACAGTGGGGTACCTGGGCTCTTGATGCCGACCACAGCCGTTCTTCCGGGGTCGAACCAGATCACACACGTATCCCTGGTATGGTTGTCGATTTGACAGTCATCGACCTCGATGGTCAATCAATGCTATTCGCAGCATTGGATCCGGGAGATTACGCCAATATGGTCCTCATCGATCCCCTGTCAAATGATTCAGATTCAGATGGCATGCCCGATGGCTGGGAGTTCATCTTTGGTTTAGATCCAACCAATCCATACGATGGAGATGAAGATTCGGATGCAGACGGTGTCAATTTTAATCCCGATGAAGATGACTATTTTGATCGGAGCTGGTCGAACCTTGACGAGTTCCGATATGTAGCCTCGACCGAGCAAGGCTGGAACAGCACCAACCCACAGTTGTCCGACACCGATGGAGATGGTTTGTTTGATGGTGAGGAGTATTGGGGCTTCTTCCTCGAGCGAACGAATTTCACATGTCACTATCTCAATGGTGGCTACATTTGTGATGAATCTGCGGGCGAAGCAGCCCGAACAACCTACATCACCGGTTGGTCGGATTCTGGTGCTGGCGGTGGAACTGATCGTGCCATTGACCCGACCAATATCGACACCGATCAGGACGGAATGCCCGACGGTTGGGAAATCCAATACCGCCGCTGGATTGGTCAAACCTTCCACGGTGGTAATGATTGGTCCCTAGACCCAACAGATCCCACGGATGCTAACGAAGACGCCGATGGGGATGGTTTGACCAATCTATGTGAATATCAGTGGCAGCAAATCCGATTATTCGTCCTTGAACAGGGTCTGGAAACACACAATGAAACCGCAGAAGGAGCAGCCAATTGGGTCGATACAGACCCGAACCTAGTCGATTCTGATGGCGACGGCCTCCCCGATGGTTGGGAGGCTAGATACACATGCTCATGGTCCTCCGCACAGGAGGGTCTGAACCCCCTCAACGGTTCGGATGCTGGTAACAATCCGGATGGCGATGGATATGATGTCAATCACGACGGTATCCTTCAGCCAGATGAGATGTTCACCAACTGGATGGAGTATTACATCTCATCACTAATCATGTTGGGTGATGTTGATCAGGATGGCAATACGTTACCATTTACCACCTCGCTGTTTAACGATTCTTGGAATGGTTCTGCAACCGAACCATTTGGATTCTACGTGACACAGGAAGTCATTGATGATCAACCGCTCGCCCCAGTATTGGATCAGGGCACGAGTGACCCCCTAAATCGGGACACAGATCAAGATGGCATGCCCGATGGTTGGGAGGTATTCTTTTCACGCTGGGATGTCTTCAATGACGGATGGACTCTGAATCCTGTCATGGAATTGGACTCGCTTGGGGACCCAGATGGTGATGGTATGACGAACTGGGAAGAATACAATTCAATCGATTCGAATTTCACCGAGACGGACCCTGAACAATCCAGCCCTCAGTACTACATTTTCGGTGTGGGTGATGTCTCTGCAATCCAAGTTTGGAATGAAGCCGGTTCTATGATTCCATTTGGTGCTTTCATCAGCCCCGAACAAATTGCAATCAGCGGTTGGACTTGTGATCCTAACAATCCGGACACCGATGGTGACGGAATGTACGATGGGATTGAACTTCTTTTCACGCAGTGGAACCAAACCGATTTGGTTTGGACCCTCAACCCACTGGTTGCCGGCGACGGTCATTATGATGCAGACCAAGATGCGCTAACGGATTTGCAGGAACTCAATCTGACCGAACAAAATCCAATCAATGGTGGACTTTCGCCACCAGATGCGCCACGCATGTGGGAGGAAGCCATTGCTCAGAATGAAAATGCGTTTTTACAGCGTATCAATTCGATGCTATTTGCAAAGGGAAATCGGGCCATGATCGCCTCTCAGCAATACCTCGATTGGCGAACCAACCCAACGATTCCCCCTCCCCCTCTCCTTTCGACCATCATTGGAATTACAGATCCAACAAACAATGATTCGGACAGCGACCAAATGATTGATGGATACGAGTATTGGTTCACTGAATGGGACTTGGATGGAAACCAGTGGGAGATGAATCCTCTCACAGCTTCAGATGTCGATTTCGATTCCGATAACGATTCATGGGATTGTAATGGCGATGGGGAAATCGATGAAAATGAATCCTATGATAATTTGGCTGAATACCAAGCACGGATTTATGGCCGATTCGACCAACGATTCACGGTACCTGTTGAATTTGGTTTGATGAGTTATGGCCGTGATGCGATGACAGCACACGAAGAAGAACTGGGCATGACAGAATCCGATGCTCGTAGCGCGCTATACGATTTGTTTGTGGCCAAAGATGTGATGAGTAGCGAGCGCATGATTCGAATCAACGAGGCTTATTCAGACAATTGGAATCTGAGTTTATTGGGGATTTCAGACCCCACACACCCAGATTCTGATGGGGATACGATGCCGGATGGCTGGGAATTCTGCTATTCACGATATTCTGAAACTCTACCGATGAACAGTTGGAGATGGAGTTTGAACCCCGTGAACCCACTCGATGTCAGTTATGACCCGGATGCGGATGGTTGGTATGATCGAACATCGGGTGACACTCCTGCACAGCAAGGTGCATGGGATTTGCGTACCTTTACGCCATACGATTCGAATCAGCAAATATCTCCAGGGAACAGTCCGCTGTTTTTCACCAATCTACAAGAATGGGATCTGGGTACCATACCGATTTCCAATGATACGGATGGAGATGCGATTCAAAAGGTTCGAGTGGAATCGGGTGGAGTCACAACAGCGTATGATTATTCATGGGCTCTTTCCGATGGCCGAGAGGTCTACAAATTCGGAACAAATCCCATCGATACCGATACCGATGGAGACATGCTTCCCGATTGGTGGGAGCACGACAAAGGTTGGAACGAATCAAATGACAATTGGTCCTCCTTCCTACACATTAAGGTCGTGTGGGAAGATTTCGGAGCAACGAAGAAACCACTGAATGTAACTGGGATGAATCTGGCACGTCCGAACATGGAATGGACTTGGGCCACATTCGACCCACGCGATTCATCCGATGCAACGGAGGACCCAGACAATGATGGTGGCTGGGATTGTTCTGGTCCGACCTGTATCTATATCCCGTACAACAATTTCCAAGAGTTCTATGGAAATACGACTCTGGCAAGTGCCACTCAAGTCCGGGCCTCACCACTGCTCTATGATGGTGAACAGATTACAGAGTGGTGGCAGTTGCGTGGATATTTGCTACAAACAGGGACACCCAATGACCTCTATGCGAATTATTTCCGAATGTATCGAATCAATATGACCGACGATCTCTATGCACATGTCGTCTTCGACAATGATGTAGATTACATGGTTCTCGATGAAACTGATGACGTCACAATCTGTCGAGGCGATTGGACCGATGATTGGGAACGGCGATGGGGCTCGTTCGATCGATTCCCCAATATCGGTCAAGGCGAATATGTCTGGGGCTGGTGGAACCTTGATATCGATGGCGACAATATCGCCGATGGAACCGATCCAACCAATTACGATACAGATGGCGATTGGCTAAACGATTGGTTTGAGATCGATGATGACATGGTTGACGGCATTCGCGGCAACGGTGGTTCACCGATTCGATACGATGATCGAACAACCAGTTGAATATCCCCGGGTCACGGCCCCTACGGGGCCTGACCCGACAGCAAGAGTTTGATAGGTCAGACCTCGCGTCGAAACTCAAGGGGGAGGCGTATGGAGGCAGGAAACAAATCAATTCTCAAGAGCATTCTCTTGCTTAGTTTGTTCTTGCTTTCCCTTTTCGCGGCCGCAATTCAGCCCCCTTCTGAATCCACTTTGGTCTTTGATGAAATAGAATCAACCAGTGGTGGTGCACGGCATCTATACACATTTGCAGACGGTTCGTCCGAGGCGATTGCCCTCTACCAATCCGGCACCCCTGCTCGCAATATCCAAGTTACAATGCCGAAGGGTGCTGAAGTCACAGGAGCTGAGGTTACGATTTCGGGCGCCTCAGCAACTGGGTGGAGTAGTATTACTGACACCAGTCGTAGTGATTGGACTGAAGGAGATGCAATTTCAATCGATACCCGAGGCGATTCAGTCACACTATCGATGAAGGATCACAGCAATTGGTTTGAGCCTCACGATACCGAATCGGTACCGGCGAGTTCCAACGCTTGGTATGACAATGCCACATATTCAATCCGTCAACCACATACAACAAATGTTAGTGAGACACGCTTCAGTTCCCAACTTTCCTTGGCATCTGGGACACTGGCCACCTACAACGGTGCCGCATTCGTCTATCGGAACATGATTTTCGCATCTACATGGGATTCAAACACCCTCAAGAGCACTGTCAAGATGCTGTACACAAACAACGGAACGCAGATGACAACGGGTCCGAATAATCAGGCTCTAAGACCAGACTTGGATATAGGCACTTGTTCAGTCCCTTCTTTGTCCAGTACTTGGCAGACCTATGGCTGGCGAGATTGGGCCATAACCGATGATGAGAGGGCTTTTGGAATTCTCTCAGCTTACCGAGGTCAAAATGGGGTCCAATATCATCGAATTGTCGAGTGGGATATACGCCATCCCCTCGCTTGGAAATGTATCTCATCGTATGATGTGAGCACGGGTGGTTATGGCGATTATACGGCAATTTCCTATGATCGAACTCGCGACAGTATTTGGGTCAACCATGGTGTTCGAAAGTCCGTGATACAATACGAATTTGATAGCAATGGTGGATTCGAGAGAAACAGCACAGATTACTACACATATTTCATGTCCAGTGGACAGGTTCGAGGCATGTCTATCCACGGCGACGTGTTTTGGTTCCGAACATATCAGACATGGAATTCCGACAATCTGGAATGCTTCGCAATCACCGGTACACCAGGAAGTGTTTTGACAAAGCAAACCGGAACCACAAGTATCTCCGCCAATGGATACGGACTCCATTATGATGGCCAGCGATTGAATACGTTAGATCATTATTCTTGGACCCAAGGTCAGCGCTATCGAGAATTCGGTAGTGGTATTCCCTACTTGATTACAGCCCAACCGGGAACATCGACTTGGGTCAGTGAATCCATGGAGGTCGATGACGAAGTGGTTGCAGCCAACATGGAGGTTTCATGGACGACCAGTGCCGCAGGAGACCGCGTTGAATACTGGATTAGTGCAGACGGTGGCACGCATTGGGTTCCCGTGACAAACAATGAAACCGTCCACTTTGATTATCCCGGGACCGAATTGAAATGGAAAGTTCAACTGGTCGGCACAACCGCAGTTTCATGGTGGGTTTCCGTCGATTATGCTTCGGAGTATGAAACCGCGGGTGAATGGGAATCTCCAACATTGTCAACCGGCACACAGGTCGGCCGAATGCGAGCCACTTGGACCGCTACTGAACCGACCGGAACAACCGCCGCAGTGATGGTGTCCAACGATGAGGGGCAAAACTGGGTTTATGCCGACAATGATGTTGAAATTGATTGGGGCACCAGTGTAGGAAACAAACTGATTTACAAAGTCGCCCTGAATACAAGCACATCATCCGTGACCCCTTCAATGGACGAGTTGACACTACACTTCGAGGAAGGATATCCGAGTGCGGTTCGAATCGATGTTGGCGATGATGGTAGTGACGAATATACCGGGTCGGGTGGGTTGCAGGATCCAATTGTAGTCAGTGGCCAATCCATGGTCGATGCGCTTAACGATGAGATTCCACAAAATGGTGAGGGCACAGTCAACATCACCCTGACGATCAGAGCCGCCAGCCCTGGTCGTGTGCGCTTGTCCGATTTGGACATCACCTATCGCTACCGAACACGAGTCATCGACGCGACACTTGATGGCGGAATGTTGGTCCCCGATGGAGTTGACAGAATTCTTGTCACTCGGATTGCGATTGGAGATGATGCATCCAATCTGCAACAAGTCGACCTGTCTCTTCAATCCAGTCACGGAGATAATCCATTGTTGCGTTGGCAAATCGGGGATTCCTGTACTGAGGAAATTGATGTTGATGACATCGTCCATCTCGATGGTGGGAATTGTAGTTCTGTGACCAATTCAGCAGATATCGTCAGCATTCGCATGCCGATTCGAGCCGAATGGGGCTGGGACGATGAATCCTCGACAGAGATGTTCATCACTGTCATCGATGATATTGGGTTGGCGGTCGATGATTACGAAACGGAGAACCTGAATCTTCGCGTAGAAAATGACATCCAACTCTTGGATATTAAAGCGGTCGATGAATCTGGACGCGAGCTCTTGCCATACGATTGGATGAGAGGGGGTACCAACCTAACGTTCAGTGGAACAATCGCCTTTGAGGGGACTACATTGTCACCACAAGCCGGCCAATTTAACCTAGAATTATCGGGTCAAAATTTAGCACAAGATGGACAGCCTATGAGCAATGGTTCGCAGATTTTCATGCTGGAAGCAAACCCGGCACATGGACAGTATTACATGACGTTCCAAACGCCAGTACAATCCAGTCAGGGCGGTATGCTGTTCCAACTTTCTGCGGTGGCACTCCCAAATGGTTCGAACTATGTGAATCCCAATTTCAACACGATGAGAATTGTCCTTGATGGCAACAGTCCTTTGGTTATGGATGCGACACCAGAAGATGGTATCGAGGTTCACGCCGGCTCACAATCCATCAGTATCACAATCGAAGATTCCGTAGATCCACCAACTGAAATCACACTGCATTATTGGGTTGAGGCCCAAGATGATTTGAATTACAATCTCCTTCCAGACGCGGATGAATATCGTACTTCTCTGTTGAGATCTCCTGAACATTTGCCGGGCGGACTCAATGTTTTCAGTGGAATCATCGATGACAGTTCAAACGAGCATGGGGAAAAGGTGTCATTCTATGTTAGTGGGACAGATCAACAACAAAATGTTCTCGCGAGAGGTGGGGGTCCTGTTTGCCCCGATGTCCCGACCCCATGCGGCATTGGTTCTTTGATTACGCCAGACTGGAATGCTGATTTGGTCACCTATTCTATTCGCGAGGAATTTTCACCGATTATCGAGACGATTAATTCAACGATTCTTGGACACGATGCTGAATCACCTCTACACCCTGGGACAGAATACGTAGCACGATTGTTGATTGGCGATGGCAATGGCTGGCAAGATATTCAATCCATTCATCTCTCTTTGGTTGAAGATTTCGATGATGAACGCGCATCGATTTGGGCCAATTTCACTCGGCCCGAAGAAGGCCACATCATGCATCTAGAATCAGGTAGCACAGCTGTTGCAGTGTCCAATCTCTACAGTTCTGCATCTACAGAGCCAACCAACAGCAGTATCCTCTATCTCGATATACGCTTTCAACTGACATGGTGGTTCCCTGAGGAGTTCGATACAAACGGTGAAACTACCCTCATCCCAATTGTCAAAGTCATCGATTGGCCATGTGATCTCAATGTAGATATCCCTTGCCACGAGGACTCAGGGGGACTAGGCTATGATGAGTGGAGTCTTGACAATGATTTGCGATTTGACATGGTCCCCGGGCACTTCACGGCGACAGACTTGGCAACCGGTCGCAATTTGTATCGTCCTGGAGATGATCCAGAATTGATTGCAGCAGGCCAAGTGGTTCGCATCGGTGGTCGAATTCTGTTTAGTGAAGATTCAACACCGGCACCAGAGGGCGCATTCGATATCGTTGTTGGTGATTTAGAGAGATCGTGGTCAGCCGTACCGAGAGAGGGCGGAGATTTCACCCTCGACATTCTGGTCCCCAACGTCCGTAGTGGAGGTCTCGATATGTATGCTGGACTGGAGAATCTCCCTGGGTTGGCAGATGACACAACCGAGCAGAAACCTCGAATTCAACTCGTGGTCGATGGCACACCTCCTGAAATCCGTTCGATAGGCCCCGCAGGCGACGTCCGATTGAGCGAAACAAATCAGTTACCAGTCAGTCTTCACGTATCCGATGAGCATGGCTTCGACACAGAC